>Ga0075476_10000366_pt1 | contig 19888 bp, 19 predicted proteins | sample DEB08_DNA_5_FD_76339 | JGI IMG/M metagenome (GOLD analysis project Ga0075476, IMG submission 76339) | Aqueous microbial communities from the Delaware River and Bay under freshwater to marine salinity gradient to study organic matter... | ecosystem: Environmental > Aquatic > Marine > Coastal ...
AATAACTAGGATTTTAAAAATTTAAAAAATATTTGAAGGGAGGCTTCGATCTCCCTTTCTTACTGTTTAGATATTTATATTAAAAAAGACCCATATGGCAACACCAAGAAACAAATATTCCATGCAAGTGCGTATCCGATACCAAGGTCGCCTTGTGGATGTTTTAGATCGCATACGAGCTATACGAATGGTTTTAATGGTTCATATAGAAAAAGATCTAGGCGATGATAAAGAACTAGTTACATTGAAAATAATGACTCCATATCCAGCAAGACAATCTTTTTTTGCTGTGCGCAAATTGTGCTTAGGTAAAATTGAAACTCTTAAAGATATGCAGTTTTTAGAAACAACTCTCACAAAATTAACATAATTATGGCCGCAACAAACAAGCAAAAAACACCGCCCAAGAACCCTATCCGTTTCTCAATAACACTTTCAGATGAACAGCGTGAGGCAAAAGGTAAAATACTAGAAGCTCCTTTTAATTTTATATTAGGGAAGGCTGGATCTGGTAAAACATTGCTAGCAGTGCAATGTGCATTAGATCAGTATTTTAAAAGACAGATCAACAAGATAGTGATAACACGTCCCACTGTTTCGACAGAAGATAACGGATTCTTACCAGGTTCATTAGCAGAAAAAATGGAAGAATGGTTGGTACCAATTCGCAGTAATATGAGAAAGGTTTATAATAAACCAGAAATACTAGAAAAAATGGAAAAGGAAGAAAACATTGAATTGGTTTCTTTGTCTCATTTCCGCGGAAGAACATTTGATGATGCTATTTGCATTGTGGATGAATTTCAAAATCTAACCAAACAACAGCTTCACATGGTATTATCCAGATTAGGAAAAGGTAGCACCATGATATTGTGTGGGGATAAACATCAAATTGATTTGAAATATAAAAATGATTCAGCCGTTCACGATGTGCCGAAAATTAAAGATTCTAAATACGTTAATGAATTAATTCTTAAAGATAATCATCGTCATGAATCATTAGATGAGATTTTAAGACTACTAACTGAATCTTATTGATATTTATATTAAAAAAGGATTCAAATGGATTATTCAGAAAATAAACCGATCTGGCCAGGGTCATCGTCGTTTAGCCCAGGCGATACTCCGTTTGGTTTTTTTGACACAGATCCGTTATTCCAAACTCAAGCAGACAGTTTTGCTAATTATGCCGCACAACATTTAGGTTATCCTATAATGGATGTGGAACTGCAGGATATTAATTTTTATACTGCATTTGAATCTGCTGTGATAGAATATTCAAATCACATCAATCAAATTAATATCACAAACAACTTGATGAACACGTTGGGAGTACCAACTGGTTCTCAGTATTTAAATGGAGGAAGTCTTACCGGCCAATTGGTAGGTACTTCATTGAGTTATATTACCAAACTATCAAAAGCATATGGTACTGAAGCTGACTCTGGAGGAAATGTAGAATGGCATACTGCATCGATAGACATTGTGGCAGGCAAGCAAACATATTCAATCAGAGAAGCTGTAGAAAACTCATTAGGAATAACTTTATCAAACACAAGCTCAATTGAAATACGCAAAGTGCTTCATAACACACCTCCTGCTATTGTTCGATACTTTGATCCATATGTAGGAACGGGTTTAGGTTCACAGCAATTACTAGATGCATTTGATTTTGGAGGATTTTCTCCTAGTGTGAATTTCATGATGATGCCGATTCACGCAGACTTGCTCAGAATACAAGCAATTGAATTCAATGACCGAGTTAGAAAATCTCATTTTTCTTTTGAGATACATGGAGATAATATAAAATTGTATCCAACTCCAGGAACACAAGGAACACAGGCAGTTCCATACTATGACAAGGTTTGGTTCGAATTTATATATGAAGAAGAAAAGGCAAAGGATGCCCTTTTATTTGGTAATAGCGCACTTATAACAGGTGCGGTAAGTGACGCATCTAATATACCATATACTTATCAAACATACAGTACAATTAATGATATGGGGCGTTCTTGGATATTTAAATACGGATCCGCAGTAGCAAAAGAAATGTTAGGCTATGTCCGTGGTAAATATTCCACAATACCAATACCAAATTCAGAAGTAACACTTAACGCATCAGACTTATTAAGTGCTGCCCAATCTGAAAAAACTGCTTTAGTTGAAGAATTAAAAACATTTTTAGGAGAAATGACCAAAGAGAAAATGTTAGCAAGACAACAAGCAGAAAATGATGCAATGAACGAAATTTTAAGCAAGATTCCGTTGAAAATTTATATAGGATAATGAAATGGCTTTATTTGGTGGAATGCGTGATGCAAAGTTTTTAGCTTCGATAAACTCGGAGCTCTTAAATTCTGTTGTCGACACTGAAATAGAGCTTTTCAAAATGCACATAGAACAAAGCGATTCCAATTTATACGGCGAATCGGAAAATAAATCTTATTATGATTCAATTTTAATTCCTTGCTTAATTACCAAAGAAAATAAAAATGCATCACAAGATGATTACGGTCATACCTATACCAGAACTGCACAATTTGCTATTTCAAGAGATATTCTAGTTAAAGCCGATATTTATCCGGAAGTGGGAGATATCATTTTCTGGGACAATGAGTACTATGAACTAGACAATGTGGATGCAAATCAATACTTTGTAGGAAAGAATCCGGAAACATGGCCAAATGGTAGCAATCACGGATACAGTGTTTCTATTGTGGTTGATGCACATGCAACTCGTCAAGTACCATTAGGTATTCAGGATTTGAGATATGGTAGCGATGGACGCAAAGATGCATATAAAGGATTTTAATGGCAAGATATAACAAACAAAATATCGATCGCAAAACAAATAAACCTAATCCGAAACGAACGGAAGGTATCACTGATGATCGCATATTGAATCGAGCAGAACAGACTCGGCGAGATGATGATGTTATTAGAACTCCTAAAAGAACTATATACGATATTGATTATGCAATTAAATGGTATATTGACAATGAAATACAACCACAAATCAAACATCGCAAAGAACTAGTAAATGTCCCAGTGATTTTTGCTAACGGAGAAAAATGGGACAACGTTCAGAGATTAGGATACATACGAGATGAAAAGGGCATGTTGCAATCTCCGCTAATCATGATTAAAAGAAACAGTGTAGCAGAGCGCGATGATTTAAAAAATCTGGATGTTAACAGAACTCAGGCAGGAAGCAAGATAATATATAAGAATCAATACAATTCCAGAAATCGTTATATCGATTCATTGTTTCCAATTCCTAAAAATGAACCACAGCCATCACAAGAAATATTTTTAATTGATATACCAAAATACGTGACGATTTCATATGATTTATTGATGTGGTGTGATTTTACCACACAAATCAATGACTTGGTTGATCAAATACTTCCGTATAATCGATTTGCATGGGGAAATCAAGCAAACAGTTTTTCCACATACATGGATCAAGTCAGCTTCGAAACAGTTAATACAGTTGGAGAAGATCGTTTAGTTAGAGCAACTCTTCCTATCAATGTGCATGGTACATTGTTGTCTGGACAAGAAGCTAGACAGTCAACCATACAAAAAATGTATTCGGTTAAAAAAGTTAGATTTGATACGGTTATTGATGTCGGATCTGGATTATTCGAATCCACCCAAGTTCCTATAAAATTATTAGCAGTATCTCAACAAATATTTTCTGGAGGTACTGTTCAAGTATCCACAGGTACGGGAGGCGGAACGACAACAATTGACACAGAAACAATGTCATACCTAACGAATTTAACAGATCAACAAGCTACAGTAACCAATTCTACTACGGTTACAGTGAATGCATCTGCAGCAACCAATCCAACTACAAGTGATACTGCAACTAAAAATGAATTTGATGTTTATATTAACGGGCAATATATAGATAAACAAGCATATACATGGACGCCTACGACGACTCCAAATACTATTACATTCGATACAGGAATATTAGGATTCAATTTAAATGCAGGAATGGTTGTGATTGTTAACGGAAGATGGGCATAATGAGAAGATTTGATTTAAATCAATTACCAACTGGATCATATTCTATATCTGGATCTTTCTCCGGATCATTCCAAGGTTCATATTCAGGGGACGGTAGCGGTTTACAGGGTATAACGGCAACAGTAGCCCCAGCTGGCCCAACAACTGCAGTACAATTCAATGATGGATTAAATAATAGCGGTAGCTCTGAATTTACTTTTGATAAAACAACTGGTTTAGTATCAGTAACCTCTGCTAGTATCGCAGGCATAACATATCCTAATGTAGATGGTATAGATCGGCAAACTATAAAAACTGATGGAGCAGGAAATTTATTTTTTGGATATCCTGAGTCTATAACAATTCGAGTAAAAAATGTTGACACTATAACTTTACAAAAAGGTTATCCAGTACACAACACTAGCTCCGGAACATCAGGAAACATAATAGGTATAGTAGCTGCCGATGCAGGAGATCCTGCGCTGATGCCAGCTGCAGCTATTCTCAATGAAACCTTAGCCCCAGAAGCAGAAGGAGAAGCTTTACTGAGTGGATTCATACAAGGAGTTAATACTGCCGGATTTACTTCTGGGGATGTAGTATATGTTGCAGTAGGCGGAGGATATACTCAAACTAAACCTACTGGATCTGCATTAATACAAAACTTAGGAATAATTGGTAAAGTAGATCCAACTAATGGTTCTGGTATTGTTTATGGTTCGGGTAGAACAAATGATATACCAAATCTTACTGAAGGATATGTATGGGTTGGAAACAACAATCAAGTTGCTACTGCATTAGCAACAAGTTCCATACAACAAGTAGTATCATCTTCATATGCTTTAACTGCGTCGTTTGCATTAAATGGAGGAGGTGGAAGCACCGATACTGGATCTTTGCTAACAACCGCTTCTGTATCATTAAATACAATAACATTTACTAAAGGAGATGGAACAACCTTCCCAATACTAGTAGACACAGGTAGTAATACTATCATCCCAGACGGAACAGTTTCATCATCTATACAGATATCAGAACTAGGATTTGTTACAAGTAGTGCCACTGCATCATTTGTATTGAATTCGCAAACAAGCTCAATGAGTGTAGCTACGGCAAGTTATGTAGCAGCATCAAATATAGATGGAACAGTTTCAAATGCAGTATCATCATCTTATGTATTAAGATCTGACGCAACTAATACTATTGATATTACACAAGGATCTGTAAATACAAATAGATATGTAACATTCACAGATGCTATCAATTCAGATGGATCTTTACTAGCTGATCCCGGTATTTTGTATAACCCATTTTCAAATACATTAACAGTTTCAAACATAATAGGAACTGCATCATACGCCGTAACAGCATCATATGCATTAAGTGCGTCATATGCACCTGATACAACTTTCCCATATACCGGAAGTGCTATTATATCAGGAAGTTTAGAAGTCATAGGTGGTACTATATTAACAAACACTACAACACCAACTTTAACCGTTATAGGATCTGGATCAGCTAATTCTATTTTTATAATATCAGGAAGCACCGGAGAATTATTTACCATAACAGATGATCTATCTGGAGACTTACTTTCAATAACTGATGCTAACGGTGATGCCATTTTAAATATAAGCGCAAGCTACGAAATTAATTTAGGTAATCCCTCAGCTACTTCATTATACACAACAGCAACCTCATCTTTTGGAACAACACCAGCTACTATATACAGCATATCAACTTCATCATATGATGGAGCATGGTTTGAATACACACTACGTAGCGGATCAAATGCCCGAGCAGGCAATATAATGTCAATTTGGGACACTTCGGCTAATTGTAATTTTACAGAAACAACAACAACTGATATAGGAAATACGAGTGCAGCTAATTTACAAGTAATCATTAATGGAGATAGTGCATGCTTATCCGGTAGTGCTTCAACAGATGGATGGCAAATTAAAACAATTATAAGGTCAATATAGTTATGGGAATTGTTATAAAATCACATCAGATTCAAGTAGCATCATCTCCCATTGGTGCAACATTATTGAAAACAGGGCAAACTACTTCTTACCGTACAGGTGATGACGGAGACTTAGAAACGGGTAGAGCAACAAACTTTACAACACTTGCAGTTAACAATCCATTTGGAAATACTAACCGTTTTACGGATGAGCTAGGTGGTAGTACATACGCAAACGATATAGTTATAGATTGGTCAACGTATGATAACATAGCAGGAACGGTTTTAGGGTATTATAGACTAAGTTTATCTTCTACTAATTGGAACGCTCAAATAGATGCTGCTTTAGCCTTATCGATAGGAACATTCACAACAGGATGGAGGCTTTGGAATATCAATGAATGTGTTAATGTGCTTAATTACAATATTGGCAACAACGCTCTTAATTATGCACCTTTCAATAATTCAGATACGGGTTATTTTCACACTTCAACAAGTAGAGATGCGACATATGTTATGAAGCGGAACGGTATGCAGTTCTTTCTTGACCCTAAAGCAAATAATGCAAGAGGCATAGCTTGTAGAACATTCACAGTAACAGGAACAACATTAACATAAATAAAATATAAAAATGGCAACTTACAAATTCGAACAATTCAACATTGATATAGTTAACCCAACAGTAGACGCTAACGAGGATAGCATAGCGTTACAACCTACCTTAAACACTATTTCGGTAGACGTAACCTTAACTACTGACTCAACTACTTTTGGAGTAAGACTAGAAGAGATACAAGTAACAAACTTAAACTACGAGGAAAAGGAAAACCTACTACTTCGAGTAAACGAACGACTACAAGACTTTGCGATATGATAAAAGATAACACAGACCTATGGGCAGTGCTTATAAACATAATGGATTGAATAACTCAATTCAAAGAATAACATATTTATATTAAACCAATCTCGGATAGTGAACAGATATGGCAAATGAATTTAAAATAAAGAATGGATTCCTATCAACTGGAAATTCAGAAATAACTGGTAGTTTAAGTGTAACCGGCGGAATTACTGGTTCGCTATTAGGCACAGCATCATATGCTGAAACCGCCCAAACGGCAAGTTATGTGCTTCAAGCAGTTTCAGCTGAAACTGCATCATTCTTAATAGCACCTGGTAATGACGAGCAAATAATATACAACAACAGTGGTATTCTTGCCGGAAGCAACAAGTTAACATTTGATGGTAATGATCTAGACGTAGATGGAATTGTGTATTTCCGAAACGTGTTTAACAACGAAGTAGATTTACCTGCAGTTGCAACACACCACGGAATGTTTGCTCACGTTCATGGTACCGGATTAGCATATTATGCACACGTTGGAGCAGGCGGTTGGAACAAATTAGCTAGCTACGATCGAACCAACTCTGATAATTTAGATATTATTGCTGATGCTACAATGAACGCCGGTACATTCACGATAGCAGGAGCGGGTAATTACTTGCAAGTAAGCAATTTGAGATTGTTAAGTAATACAATTTCAGCCCAAGACACAGATGGTAATATTATATTAACACCAAATGGCACCGGAACAGTAGACGTTTCTAGCAAAAAAATTACTAATTTAGCTACCCCAACTACATCAACAGATGCAGCTACAAAAGGATATGTAGATACCGCAACTAATCTAACAGCATCCGTAATAAGTGCTTCTGCAGAATCGACAGATGCAACATATTATCCTATATTTGGAACAAGTAATGGTAGTGCAGGAATGCCTATACATACCGATGGAGAGTTAAATTATAATCCTTCGACAAACACTCTATCTGCTACAAACTTTGTAGGTACTGGATCTGCACTTGTTGGAGTTGTATCATCTTCATACTCAACAACAGCTTCATATGCTGATACGGCACAAACATTGTTAGGAACAGTTGAATCAGCATCATATTCGGATACATCAGTAACAGCATCGTATGCTTTAACTGCAGAAACATTGATAGGTAGTATAGAAACAGCATCATTTGCATTTACTGCTTCATTCTTGCTTGGAAGCATAGAGTCAGCATCATATGCAGATAACGCATTAACGGCTTCATATGCACTTGTAGCTGAAACATTGCTTGGAAGTATTGAATCTGCAAGTTATGCATCAACAGCTAGCTATGTCGAAACTGCTCAAACAGCTTCATATATAGATGCAGGAAATATTACAACAGGAACACTAACAAATGATCGATTACCGACTAATATCAATGTTACCAATGTAACAGCCAGTTTCTTTACTGGTTCATTTGTTGGGGATGGCTCTCAATTAGATGGAGTAATAAATACACCGGGTGGGGCAGATACATATGTGCAAATTAATAGCGGTAGCACATTTTTAGGAACAGGTAGTTTAGTATTTGATTACACCAATCAACGTTTAGGAATCAATGATAGTAGTCCGGCATATGCACTAGAAGTATCAAATCCAGACCCAGCAGATACCGATTCAGTAGTTACCGGAATAAATGGTAAATTATTATACAGTAATTTATATACCGCAGCACAATCAGGTAGTATTCCAGATCCAGCAGTATGGCACGGAATGATGCTACATTATCAACCTGAAGGTTCTTATCTAGTAAGTCATATGAGTCAGTGGTTTCGTGTAGCAACATATGCTAATGATGGAGCTCCAATTGATACTTATGGTGGACGAACACAAAATTCTGCAGGGACTTTTGCGCCAATAGCTAACGTGGAAATTGCCAATGGATATTTAGAAGTTGATAACTTGAAGATGGATGTTAACACGATATCTGCGTTAGATACAAATGGTACTATAATCTTAGAACCATCAGGATCGGGTACAGTTGATGTTTCGAGCAAAAGAATAACTAGTGTAGCTACTCCAACTGCCGGAACTGATGCAACTAATAAAACATATGCTGACAATTTAGTTTCATCATTAAATTCTGCCACAGGATCATATGTACTAGTTTCGCAGACATCTTCAATGAGTGTATTAAATGCTGAAACAGCTTCATACGTAAATGGTGCTAATGTAGATGGAAATATTTTAGGTAATGCAAATAACATTACTGCTTATACGATAAACCAAAATCTAGGTACTACAGATCAAGTAACTTTTGGAGGAATAACTTCTAGTTTAGCTGGAACTTCATCTTGGGCAGAAAATTCAATTACAGCATCATATATTAATCCGTTAACACAAGATGTAATAATTACTGGTAGTTTAACTGTATCTGGAAGTAATATAGCTAACTATATTCAAGGACGAACCTTCTTATATGATAGATTTGGAAACATAACGTTAGACTCAGATTCATCTGCACTTATCCGAACAACCGGCCAACCCACTTCAATCGATTGGGAGGCTAGTTTACTATATGATACAAATGCAAGCCAAAGTATAAATTATGATGCCCGTATACTTACAGATAATAACAATATTGCTGCTATAAATTATAGCACTACTAAAAGATTTTTACAAGATACAACCGGCGCAACCGTATTAAACTTTGGTACCTTGGGCTCAGCAACATTTGATGGTACCTCCTCATTTGCAACAACTTCTTCATATGCTTTAACAGCACAAACTCTACTCGGCTCAGTTACATCTGCAGAAACAGCTTCTTATATTCTAGGATCAGGAGTAGATGGCGCAGTTTCAAATGCAACTAACGCAACTACTGCCACTCAAGTATCAAACGCAGTAACATTTAATAATGGCGGTACCGGAGACGCATCGGGAACAACATTTGATGGAGCTGCAGCTAGAACAATATCTTATAATACATTAGGCGCCCCTGCTACAGATGGAACCGATGCAACTGGTACATGGGGAATTGATATAACCGGGAATGCCGCTACATCAACTTCATCCACTACTGCAGCTACTGCTTCGTATGTTCAAGCTTCAAACATAGACGGAGTAATCCAACCACGTGTAACCACAATAGCTTCATCTGCAACTCCTACACCAAATGCAGATACAACAGATTTATATATTATAACAGCACTTGCTACGGGAGCCACATTTGGTGCCCCAACCGGAACCCCAGTACAAGGACAAAAATTAACTATAAGAGTAGAAGATAACGGAGGAGCACAGTCATTAGCTTATAATGCCATATACCGAGCTTTTGGTGCTGCTTTACCTACTACAACTACAGCAGGTAAAACATTGTATTTAGGTTGTATATATAACTCAACAGATTCATCGTGGGACGTTGTAGCAGTAACAGAACAAGTATAATATGGAATGGAAAGTAGCATATTACCAAGGCAGTCTGCCTTTAACTTACATTAGTTCATCGCAACAAAGCTTTGATACCCTACCAACTGACAATGTTATCAGCTTAACCGTAACATCAGGTTCATATTCACACACACTAAATGGGTATGATAATTATTGGTTATCTGGCTCAAGCTATGGTGCATTTAATAATACTGGAAGTTTAGCAGAACAAGAAGAGCAAGCTAGATTAGATGGAGGTTACCAAGAAGTAACGTATGAAGGAATTCAAAGCTGTAAATACACATGGGAAACAGAACACGTGTTCAACGGCGAAATTGCTGCCCCTGACGATGCTACTATTCTAACCGGAATAATGATCTCAGATGAAGAAGCTCAACAAATAGGATTGTTATGAGTATAGTAAGATATTATTTGAATGGCACGCAAACAAACGATGGTACTGGTGGTATCATATACGACTTATCAGATACAATCGGCACAGCTGGGTCTGTAAACAATACCACTAACCAGACCGCATTCACTTTAACTCAGGCCTGGCAACAGACAGTAGGTACCACAGTATCTGGCACTAGCTTTGATATTTCTATTGATGCAAATTCCATATCAGGTACAGCAGAATTTCGATTTAGGATAGCTCGTATAGACAACACTAATACAATCCAAGCTGCATCTTCTTATTCATCTACTTATAATACTACAGGAATTAAGACAGCTACTCTAACTTTATCAACAACATGGAACACAGGTGACAGACTTAGATTAGAATTTGAAGCCAGAAGAGCAGGTGGACATGGTAACGTATCTGTTGAAGTAAATACAGGCGATGCTGATTCATATGTTGATGCAGATATCACTATTCCTTCTGCATATGATGGCCGATTCTTTTTAATGTTTTAATTTGGATCTTTATCTAAAATTACTTATTTTAAAATTAAAAGGTTACTAATGACAAAAAAATTAGATAAAGCAGATCTAGATAAAATACAAGAGTTTCAATCAAGATACGCAGAAATAACACAAACTATTTCTGCTCATTCAATTGACAAACATGTTTTAGAATCTCAACTAGAACGGGTATCTGCAGAATTAACTGCTGCTTTTGCTAGATTTGACACAATTCAAACACAAGAACGTGAATTGATTCAGGCTCTACAAGACAAATACGGCATAGGTGAAATTGATATTGAAGCTGGTACATTTACTCCAACTGAGTAATAAATATTTGTTTGACAAAAAAGTTTATATTTATTAATAAAAAAGTATAGGAGTAATTTAATGGCAGAAAGAATAGTAACGCCTGGTGTTTATACACGTGAAAAAGACCAGTCGTTTTTACCTCAAGCAATTCAGGCAATCGGAGCAGCGATTGTCGGTCCTACAGTTAAAGGACCAGCGCTTGTTCCTACTACGGTTTCATCATATGCAGAATTCGAACAAATCTTCGGATCATTCACAGATGAATCATATGTACCGTATGTAGTTCAAGAGTATTTAAACAATGCACCAAACATAACTGTTACACGTTTGTTGTATGAAGATGGATATGATTTAGATAATGGTTCGTTGGCAATCATTGCAACATCAGCATCAGTAGAAGTAGTAACACACGTTCTTCATCCGGTAGAAGCAGTAAATGATGCATCAGACTTATTTGCAGATTCAGTTATCGAAGACGATGTATCAGGATCATTTGCAATTAAAATTTCCGGATCATATGATGCAAACACTAACACAGATGTTCCAGGATTCAGCGGAGCATTTAATTTGTATACCACAGAAGGCGCAGCAGTATCTGCATCAATTAGTTCCGGTGATAATGACTATGTAACTAAGCTATTTGGACGTTCTGCTAAATCAACAGATTATCCAGTATATGTTCAGTATGAAAACACAGGAGCAACATCACTATTTAATAATCTTGGTGATGTAACGGTTAAATTGGCAGTTCTTCCTAATTATGCATTTTTACAAGATTATCAGACTGCAGCAACACCATATATTACTTCACAGAAGATAGGTTCATCAGCAGTTAATTTGTTCCGTTTCCACACACTATCACATGGTACCGCAGTTAACTATGAAACAAAAGTTGGTATTCGTGATATTAAATTGGCGTCTGAAGTTGCAGATCCAAATGGATATGGTACATTTACTGTGGAAGTTAGACGAGTAAACACAAATCTAGTTCCACCAAACATCAAATCTGTGTATAATTCAGATGACACAGACACAGCACCGGAAATTGTAGAAACATTCCAAAACGTTAACTTAGATCCGGATTCACCAAGATATATTGGTCGAGTAATTGGTGACCGTTATCAATCACTTGATGCTAATGGAAACATTGTGCTTAACGGAGATTATGCAAACAATTCGAATTACATCAGAGTACAAGTAACTGATTCAGTTGCAAACAAGATCGTTGATCCTACATTGGTACCATTTGGATTCCGTGCATTAACATCACCAATTCCTAATCCATCTGGATCAGCTAACATTGAAGCAGCTACATATGTAACATCACAAACAGTAGGCGGTTCATTCAATAGCAATTACTTCCATGGATTTGATTTTACTGATGCAGCAAACATGAGCTATTTGGCACCAATTCCAACATCAGGTTCCACAACGGCTAGCAACGCTGATTTCTACTTAGGAGATGTATCACAAGATGCTGCAGCAGGATTCCCTAACACAACCTCTGCATATAGTGGTTCTTTGACAGCAGCATTAGATGCAGGCACAATGACTACAAATGTTGCTTTAGCTACTCGTAAATTCATCGTTCCGGCTCAAGGTGGTTTTGATGGAGCTCGTCCTAATTTACCTAAATTTTCTGGAACTAATATAAAAGAATCTAACACATTTGGATTCGATTGCACTAATTCAACAACTACTGGTACGGTTGCTTATAAAAAAGCATTTACTTTGTTGAGTAATACCGACTTCTATGATATGAACATGTTGTTAACTCCAGGTATTATTCATTCAATACATCCTGCAGTAACCGCAGCAGCTCGTCAATTGGCTGAAGATCGTCAAGACACATTCTATATCATGGATTCAAATGCGATCACTGATTCAGTTGCAACTGCTATCACAACGGTTAATGGTTTAGACACAAGTTACACTGCAACATATTTCCCTTGGGTTAAGATAAATGATCCTAGAAACGGAAAACCAACATGGGTTCCACCATCAGTTGTGATGCCAGGTGTGATTGCTTTCAATGACAGTGTTGCAGCACCATGGTATGCCCCGGCAGGCTTGAATAGAGGAGGTCTAACGTCGGTTACGGATACATATATAACTTTATCTCCAAAACAAAAAGGAGACTTGTACGAAGCTAGAATCAACCCTATTGCGAACTTCCCTAATTTAGGTATTGCAGTTTGGGGTCAGAAAACACTTCAAGCAAGACCAAGTGCATTGGATCGTGTGAATGTTAGACGATTGCTAATTACGGTTAAGAAGTTTATTGCTTCATCGACTCGTTATTTGGTATTCGAACAAAACACTGATGAGACAAGAAATAAATTCTTAAACATTGTTAATCCTTATCTGGATCAAGTAAAACAACGACAAGGATTATATGCATTCCGTGTTGTGATGGATTCGACAAATAATACACCTGACTTAATTGATCAGAACATATTATACGGTCAAATCTTCTTGCAACCAACTCGTACGGCAGAGTTTATTATTCTTGATTTTAATATTCAACCAACTGGAGCATCTTTCCCGGTATAGAATATTAAATTTCAAATAATTTGAAAAAGGTAGGATTTCGATTCTACCTTTTTTACTGTAACGGATATTTATATAAAAAGAATAAGGATATAACTCATGGCACTTACACCAACATTACCTGCAATCAGTTTAAATGATTTATATGATAACGCGTTTGGATGGGAACCGAAATATACTAATCGATTTATCATGTACATTGCTGATATACCATCATATCTTATAAAAACAGCAAATCGGCCTTCCATGACTAACGGATCAGTTGTTTTAAATCATATAAACGTTGACAGAAAACTTAAAGGAAAGTCTACTTGGAATGATATAACTATAACATTGTATGATCCAATTGTTCCATCCGGCGCTGAAGCAACAATGACATGGGTACGACTACACCACGAATCATTAACAGGCCGTAATGGATATTCAACCGATTATAAAAAAGACATTGATTTTTATAGTTTATCCGGTACTGGTGAAAAAGTTGAATATTGGCAATTAAAAAGAGCGTATATAAAAGATGCTAGTTTCGGTGATATGGATTGGGGCACAGAAGGAGCAGTAGAAATTAGTTTAACATTGGCATATGATTTCGCAGTATTAGATTTTAGTGCAGATGTAAATCAAGCAGGATAACAAACATATTTATATTAACATGAAGTGGGGTTTATCGCCCCACTTTTTACTGTACAATATATTTATAATAAAGGTTATATAAAGGAAATATCATGACAAAAATGACAACCAAGTTATCTGATCAGGAACTGATTAACGTAGCAAAACAGAAATACGAACAAAAGCAAGTAAAACGAATACCAACAGAAGTAATCGATTTAATTTCACAAGGTAAGGTGTATCCAGAAGGACATCCACTTCGAAGTGGAACTATCGAAATGAGATACATGACTGCTTATGATGAAGACATATTAACAACAAAATCGTATATAGATAAAGGTATTGCTTTGGATATGTTGTTAGAGTCATTGATTGTAACCGACGTAGATATGAATGATATTTCAGTTATCGATAAAAACGGTTTAGTTATATCAGCCCGTATTTTGAGTTATGGTAAAGAATATCCCGTACGAGTGAAGGCACCAAATGGCAAACATATCGAACAAGATGTCGACTTATCTCAATTAAACATTAAGCCATTAAATATTGATAGTGACGAAAACGGAGAATTTGATTATACAACATCATCTGGCGATTGTATAAAATTTAAGTTCCCAACAGCTGGCGATAAAACTGAAAAAACATCTGATTTTTTAAATTCTGTAATCATGCAAGTTAACAACGATCGATCGCCAAATGCTATATCAGAATATATTCGTTATAATTTCTTAGCTCAAGATTCTAGACAGTTTCAAATCTATATAGTAGATAACACACCTGGTTTAGATCTTTCATATGAATTTGAATATGAAACTGAGGAAGGTAAAAAGGAGACCTTCCGCGCCGGGTTTCCGCTTGGAGCAGACCTTTTTTGGTTTTAGTCCCGAAGATCGCATAACAATTCAGAATACAATGTGGGATTTGGTTTGGTGGGGCGAAGGTAGATGGGACTGGAACACTGTTTATGAATTACCAGTTCCAACAAGAAAATTCTTTATTAAAAAAATGAATGAAGTTTTATATAAAAAAATGAATCCAAGTACAAACACTCAAAACAAAACTAATACGGATAAAATTGTCCGCGGTCCGGATATAAAAAACAAACGTTAGATATTTATTAATAAAGATTGTCGGTAATGCATTCAAATCTTCCAAACCATATTGCACAGTTAAAACAACGACCTAGATTAGGACAAACGCCACCATCGTTTGATAATATTCTTAACGAAATTAATAAATTAGGTTCTGGCGTAGCTGACATGGTCAGAGAAAATGCCTTTTCCAAACTACAAGAAATGGTTGAAGGAGTAACTGATAAAGTTACGATATTAGCACAAAGAAATGAAGTTTTACAACGCAGTTTAAATTTAAATGTGCGAGCAGCTGCAGAGTTAGGGGGGATTCTAGACAACACCGCTGTTCAATTAGGTATCAATTCAGCTAAGCTACGAACTTATTCAACTGAACTAGATAAAGTAGTGAAAGGCTATTCTAAAGTTATCGGAGAAGGTAAGGGTAGCAACAAAGTTTTATTAGAACAATATAATCGGTATCGTGATGTATTAGGATTAACCGAAGAACAATCGATTGCATTAACAAAATACAGTGTTGTGCAAGGCAAGGCTTCTGGCGACATAGGCAAATTTAATGATGAGTTGGCATCGGTTGCTGCTAGCATTTCAAAAAATACCGGCCGAACAGGCGTATATGCAGACATATTACAGCAAATTGCTGATGCTGGACCTGAGATCAGTATTGCATACGGGAAAAGTGCAGAAGTTATAGGAAAAGCAGCTGCTAAGGCATCTAGACTAGGAGTATCATTCAAAGACCTTGTTGGGATTTCAAATAAATTCTTGGATATTGAATCATCTATATCTAGCGAATTAGAATTGCAACTATTGGGCGGTAAAAAGATTAATTCCGAAAAGTTTCGTCAAGCTGCAGTAAGTCAAGATCTCAACGCTATGTCTGATGCGTTAACAGAAATTATAGAAGACCAAGGCAAAGGCGTAATTGATAACATATTTCAGCGCCAGGCATTAGCAAAGCAATTGGGCATCGAAGAAGACAAACTGCTTGACATATACTCAAATCTTCAAATGAATGCTGAGATGTCTGGTAAAACTACAGACGAATATAATAGTGCAGTTGATGCAGCAGATAAATTGTCCAGATCAACAACAGCCGAGGAACAAGCCGACGCAGAAAGCGTATTAACCATACAAGCAGAACAACGTAACAAAGCTAATTTAGCATATACTGAAGCAATTAACAAAGCGGTTGGCGATCAAGTAAAACATATAGAAGATATACAACAGTTAACTACCAATATTCAATCGACAACGTTGCAAATGTCTAATGAGCTAATCAAATTGATAGATGAGAAGATCGGTACCAAAAACATTGCTACTCTTCTAGGATTTGGAACACTAGCAGCAGCTGGAGGAGATGTATACGACATAGTCACCGGTACCGCAAATTTAAATGCGGACAATGTTTATATTGAAGGTAATATAGGAGGCACCGCTCCTAAGACCGCAAATGATTTATATATTAGTCCAAATCAGGGAACAATCGTAGCAGGTGCATTTGGGGCATTCCAATTGCCTCCACAAGATGCCATCATGGCAAGTCCTAATATAGCAGCGCCAAATACAAATACAAATACCTCAGCAGTATCGTCGATGCCTAACCTACAAGTGATAATTGAAGGTGTTGGTTTAGATGACTTAATACGTAAGATTGAAATGAGAGATGCAGATAAAATGAATTCATCTTCAAGATAAGGATCGGATATGCCAATAAAACCAACTACATCAGGAACATCATATAGCAACACGATAAATACTGATATAAATCTATTACCGACATTTGATCCAACCGGGAACACTGACGCAACTACCAGTTTTTTAAACGATGCTTTAGATGGCGGAGCTAAATTTAGTTATGGTTATCGATCTGATACTGTTAAACTCAATACCAACATACAGAACCCAGGCTCTACCAGATTAGCTAATCTAGGAAAATCATTGGCTGTAGGGGCTGCTTCGATGCTAGGAAATCCAATCACTGACAACATAACTAACAATTTAATTGGCAGTGTATTTGGAGGAGTTGTCAACGAAAAACAACAATACACTTTGGCATCATTCGATTCGATTAGTAAATATGCATCAACAGTCCCATCTGCTAAATATCGAGATTTCAGAAGCATACAAGGAACGGGTATTGGTAGAATCCGATTAGATGGAGCTGCGGCTGCAGCAAGATCATTACTCAGTGGAAATATTAAAGGTGCCATTGTTGCTGGAGCTTATGCTGCAGCAAGTGCATTGCCTGGAGGAGCATATCAGCTATTCAATCTGGAAACATTGTATGGTTGGGGTAATCATGGTGAAGGATCCATGCTTAATCGTTTAGACTTTACCACAAGATCTCACGTAGCTACAGAATGGAAACAAGGTACACCGGGAAAATGGAGAACTACCAGAAATCCTGTAGAACTTGCAACTGAATTCCGTGGAGACAAAATCAACGTCGTTGAGTATAGTAAACGAAAGCTGAAAAATGCATATCAATGGAAACCATCTACATTGCCGTTTGGTTTAAATCTAGACGTATTAAATGATTTAGATCAAACAACAGATTTTATAAAATTTTATTTTACTGGACCTAAATTAAATCCAGGCAGCAAGGAAAAGGAGGATGATATCATTGTATTCCGTGCTTCCCTTACTAGTTTAACAGATTCTCATAACCCAAATTGGACTGGGAAAGCAATGCTCGGTCGTGCAGATGCAAATTACACATATAACTCATATTCTCGCGATATTAATGTAGCATTTGATATTTATGCAACTTCCCGAGATGAAATGAAACCAATATGGAGAAAACTAAATGCACTTGCATCATACACAGCACCGGATTATTCAGAATCAAACATTGCAATAAAAGGTCCGTGGATGCGAGTAACTATAGGCGATATTTTTGTGCAGCAACCCGGATTTATATCAACATTACAATACACTTTAACCGATTCAGATACTCCATGGGAAATAAATATTGAACAAGATTCGACCATGATGCAAGCTCCACAAAAAATCAGTGTAACACTTTCAATGACACTAGTTACAAATACACTTCCACAGAAAAATGGAATAATGTATAGTTTAGCTAAACAATTTGAATCTGACTCTGGTAAACCAAAACAAGGAAGTGATAATTGGTTGAGTGATTTTAGTACTGGAGAACAAGTATTTAATGACAAACAATTACAGCGGCAATTAAAAGGAGAAGGTGTCAAAACTCAAGGAACGGCCGGACCGCCTGATCCAAATCCAGAGATAAATAATTTAAATCAAGTTCAAGAAAATGATCCATTAAACAAGCCTCAATAATTTATAGATTGGCTAGTGCATAATATTAGGAAGTATATATGAATCGATATTTAACATCAAAAATAGAAAAACAAAGCAATTCCAGAAAGCGAAAATTGTCGACAACAATATTTCCATCAATGCCTACAACAGCACAAGATGTATACATACAAATAACAACTACAGAACGATTAGACACATTGGCATATCAGTTTTATGATGATTCAACTGCTTGGCCAGTAATCGCAGCTGCAAACGGTTTAGCCAAAGGAAGTTTATTAGTAAAACCAGGTACCACGTTACGAATTCCTTCAAAACGAAATTTTAACGATGTTATTGAACAATTAAATATTAAACGATGAGTGATATATATTATTCGCAGGTAAACAAAAGTTTACAGACAGAAATAATAAAACGAGCAGAAGCTGGTTCTAAATCTAGAACAACTAAAGACTTGCGGTTCATGCTCGAACAAGTTGCTAATGCTGAATTGGTAGCATATGAATCTGCAAACATAACTAAAGACAGTACTCCGATACCGGCTAGCATATTAGGTGGAGAAACCGTTTTAGGCGACTCTTTTATGCCCAACGGCCCAACAGGATTTTTATCTAGACCGGTTCACAGAACAAGACCATATTTAACTAATGTTTCCATTTCAATTAACGATCAGTCCCGCGGTTTTATCAATAAAGCAACAGTATCAATCACGATACCAGACCCAGGATCTGATTTAGATGAAATGGAATCGATATACTGTGTACCCGGTCGCGCAGTACGATTAAAGATACAACATCCGGAATCTGCTGTAATGTCCGAAGAAAACAAACTAGTAGACGACGAACTAACTAGTTTTGAAACTCTAAAATCGGTATATCCGAATCTAACAGATGATG
>Ga0075476_10000368_pt1 | contig 19802 bp, 17 predicted proteins | sample DEB08_DNA_5_FD_76339 | JGI IMG/M metagenome (GOLD analysis project Ga0075476, IMG submission 76339) | Aqueous microbial communities from the Delaware River and Bay under freshwater to marine salinity gradient to study organic matter... | ecosystem: Environmental > Aquatic > Marine > Coastal ...
AGTCCCATCAAATTTAAAATTTTTACGCATCTTGTGTTTATTAGATAATGTATAAGGATATACAATATATAATTTTCCTCTTTCGATTCCACTATTCGTTTGAATTCCCCATTGATTATGTTTATTAAATAATTGAATACTATCTTTTGTTTCTATCTTAAATTTTTCTACAAATTGATCACATGTCTTTCTATCCCAATAATTTCCTTTATAAGTTATCATCACTGAAAGTGCTTTCCCATTCCCCGTTGTAATATTAGGAGGCTTTAGATCATTTATTCTACAAAATTCTGTAAATTCTTCTGGAAATTCAGAAGGTAAATCATCAATTTTATCAATATCTATTAATGTCAAGTTCTCAGAGTTCATTGTTTTTTTAATTACTTTCTTTAATTTAATTATATTCAATTTTATTTTTATTAGATTTTATTAAATCTCTCTATTTTCTCTCTAACCAATGATTTTACAAGAGTTATTTGATAGAATGGAAAAGAATCATATTTATGAAAAATAAAAAAATACTATACAACTCTTTGAAATATGTTTATTAGAGAGAAACTAGAGAGATTTAATTTAATTCTATTTTAATTATTTCTAATTATAAAATATATGAAGTATAATTTAATTCCTATATTTTTATTGTTAATTTTTATTATTTTATTTAATGCTTCAAGACATTCATCTAAAGAAGGATTTGAATCGTATAATAATTGTATTGAACAAGGGTATCCTATGGATTTTTGTATTAGAACACCAATCCAATCTAAAGTTGATAATGGATATTGTTCCTGTGCAGATGGATATTTTGGATCTTGGCACATGGGAGAAGGTAAATGTTATTGTTATATGTTTAATGGATTACTTCCTCATAAAATTACCCGTCCTTATCAATCTTCTCCATTTTAGTTAAAATAATTTATTTCTTTTGATTGTTCTTTTTGTTCTTTTTGTTCTTGAGAAACAAAATATAACAAAATCATTTTTATTATTATTATTCCTGCTATAATTCCTAATTGTTTATAAGTTTTTATATAAAATAATTTCATTATTTCAACAAATACAATTCCAGATAAACATATAGATATTGTATTATTAATTAAAATTTTTATTTTTTTATATTTATTTGTTTCATTTTTTAATACAATTAATATTACTGACATGATAGTATTTAATATTGCTAATATTACTAATAAATATACAATTATTTCTACAATATCAACACCTATATGTAAATAACTATTAAATATTCCTCTTAATTCTGTATCACGACTAGATTTCATATATATATATAAAAAATATTATATTGTCAAATAAATTAAAATATCTCTCCAAACATTTTTAAAAATTGATATTAATTTAATTATTATTTTCTCTCTTTTCCAGCTATCAGGAAAATATTTTTCTATTTGTAATCCTAGACTTAAAATATACACTATCATTGTATATATTATTTCTCTCAATCTAAATAATAATATATCTTTTATTCCCCATTCATTTACATAACTACACATTTTAGTAGGTTTATTTTCTGAAAAAAAATTATGTATATCAAGTATTCCATTAAATACCCTAGAATATATATTCTTTTCTTTTTTGATGTAAATCATATTAATAAATTTGTCAAATGATTGTAGATTTACAAATAATATTTTTTTATTTTCTCTCTTCTTTTGTTTAAATATATATGGAAATGCTCCATCTATACATCCTTCATTATCAGTTATATTTCTATCAAACAAATACGGAACATGCATTGACTTTAATATTGTATTTTTAACTTCTTCACAATTCTTATATTTTTTTTTTATTATTTGTTTATTTTTAGTTGTATCAAAATAGGTTATGTATAATTTCCCATTTATTTTATCTAAATCATCCTCTTTCAAATTATTTATCATTAATTCATTTAATTTTTTTTTAAATTTAGTTAAATCTTGACTTTTTCTTAGTATCTTATAACCTTTTAAAGCTATACCCATTGTCAAATCTAATTTATCTAATAAAAATAATAATCCTAATACTGACCCTATACTTGCCCCTGATATTCTATTTATTTTTATTTTCTCTCTACGCTCTATCTCTTTTATATAAAATAATGCTCCCATCATATATACTCCATTAAACGCTCCACTATCCAATACTAAATCTATTTCTCCTGGTAAATTATTTTCATTTATGTTTTCTATTAAACTATTTATATAAGTATTTAAAGTCATTATAATACAGAAATATTACAATTCTTATTTCTTTACTAATTTTAATGGATAGACCATCATGGACAGAATATTTTAAACAATTAGCATTAATTACTGCTTCTCGTTCCCCTTGTGAAAGATTAAAAGTTGGTTGTGTTTTAGTAAAAGATAATAGAATTATATCTCAGGGATATAACGGATTTTTACCTGGGGCTCCTCATGAATCTAAAGTTATAGATAATCATGAACAAGCTACTGTTCATGCTGAACAAAATGCTATAACTGATTGTGCCAAAAGAGGGGTAAGTAGTGCTGATTGTGATGCTTATATTACACATTATCCATGTGTAAATTGTATGAAAATATTATGCGCCTCTGGAATAAAAAATATTTTTTATATTAATGATTATAAAAATGATTCTATAGTAGACTACTTTAAAACTATTTCTAACATACAAACATTATCTAAAATTTAGTTTTTTAATTCATTAAATTTTTCCAGTGGAATATTTAAACTCCATTTTTCTTTATTCAAAGAAAAGCTTATGACAATATAGTCTTCTTTTTTTATTTGTTTACCTATTTTTGGTCCGGCAATAATACATTGATGTAATTTAATGTTGTAAATTTCATCAATTTCGCTCACTAATATTTGTTTTTTTCCCTTTTTCCCACTTTTATAAGTAAAATCTCTCGCCAAACCATTATATATTTTTAATAACTCACCTTTAGAAACTGTCTCCATATGCTCGGAAATCTTTGGTAATCGAAGGGTTAACTTGGAAGCCATTTTATTAAAAGATAAAATTAAGTTTTTTTGATAACTTACTTCAATTTTATTTTTTTCTGGTTTGTTCTTCATAAACAAGGGATACAAACAATAACACAGCTCCAATTCCAGCAATTATAAATACTAACATTTATTAAATTTTTTTGATGTTATATTTCTAATTAAAAAAAAATCTTTCTTTCAATTTTTTTAATTCATTAAATAAATTCAAATTTTAATTAGTCATTTTAATTAGTTGCTGGGACAGCAGGAGGGTGATTTGTTTGACTGTTTAATTCTAGTTTCCATTCATCAATATGTGATAAGAAATATTGGCAATTTCTCATAGTACAAGCATACGATGCTCCCGAATGACCAGTATATTTTATATTATTATTAATCTTTTCTATATTAGGATGTCTACAAAACATAAATCCTGTATTCGGATCATCAAAATTTTTTACCCATTCTTCACATTCTGCTATTCGAATAGCATTCATTCCATCTAAAATCATTTCAAATGTATGTGTTGATAACTTAGGATACTCGCTCATTATAAATATAGTTAAAATATAATTTTAAATTAAACTTCAATTTTTTATTATTACTATAATTTATATAATGTTTGGAGGAAAACAAAAACAGAAAACAAATCTGGAATCTGAACTTAGAACATCAGAAAATCATGATTCAAATAAAACTTCCATAGATTCCAATTTGTCAGATAAATTAAATAACTTCAGTGATCTAATTAATAAAACAGGAAATAAAATAATTGATACTACTGAAAATATAGTTAAGGAAACAATTGTTCCTGAAGATAAAACTAAAAATATCAATCAACAACCTATAGATAAATTCAATATAAATGATCTACAAGCCAAAGATTTAATAGCCATGTATCCCAACTGTCTTTTTTATAAAAATAAAGATTTTTTTTATAATATACCAATAGTAACAAGTAAAATCTCTTTACAAACTAATAAAATATCAAAACCATATTTAGAAAAATTAATTTCTATTTTAAAAGATCAATTAAAAGAACGAATAAAAGTAACTTTAAATGAAGAGTATAAATCTCAACTAGAAGAAGAATTAAAAAAAATAGACACATTAGATACTAATGTTATTATACAAAGTTATTTTGATATCATTAATGGTAATATTGAAAATGAAAATAAAAATGATATATTATTTGCAGTAAATTTAGCTCTATATATTTTTGTTTACAATAAAGATAATGGAGAGTTTATAAATAAAACTACTACATACGGAACCGTTGATAAATCTAAGTCAATGAAAGGAGGAATGATGAGAGAAAATGATGATAATGATGATGATATTGAAGAAATACCTAGAAATGACCCTCCAGAACAGGAAATAGTGGATATTGAAAATGGATACTTTATTGAGTTGTTTGAAATTTATATAGGTCTAAATGCATTAGGATTTATTTTCCCAATTATAACCCCTTTTATTTTACCATTAACAATAATCACTTATGTTACTGGTGTAAGAAGAGTTGCATATGGTGCAGGTGTTGTTTTAGATTTACCAGGAAGATTAATTCAAAATTATGCCATGGACCCTATTGAAAGAGAAATACCTTTTAGGCAGTTCCAAATGGGTTTACAAGATATTCCCCGAGAGTTAGTAGCAGGTTATAGATATATTATTAATTATAATCTTATGCAAGGACAATTAGTAAATATACATAATAGATTTGTAATAAGAATTGCTGCAGATGGATGGTTCCCTTTTCCTAACCTTCCTGGTATGAATCCAAGAAGAGTTCTTGATAGACAACAACAAGGCAACCAACCTATAAATGCTGCTATTGGTCAAGGTGACTATGTAAATTTAAATGAAATTAATATTCCTGAACAACAAGCTATAGAAGCAGGAATTCTACAACAACGAGAAGGAAACCAACAACGAGAAGGAAACCAACAACGAGAAGGAAACCAACAACGAGAAGGAAACCAACAACGAGAAGAAAACCAACAAATAATTGCATTACAAAATAGATTGGAAGAAATTTTTCCACAGGTACAGGAAGATGCTGCTCGTCAGTTTAATATACCTATTTTTAATAATCAACCACAATTAGAAATTCAAAATAAAATTAAAGATTCTATGGAACCTATATTGGGAGTATTTAAGCAAAAAAAAGAATATCAGATACCGGTAGAAAATTTTAAAGATAAAACTAATCCACAATCACAAGAACAATTAGAAGAGCTGTTATCTCCAGTTTACAAAACATTCCTTAGAGATCTATCGGCGAACGAATCACCAACAATATTTCCTTTTACTAATTCTGAGAATCCTGATTTTAATTTTTATATTGGTATTACAGTTACAATTACCGAACCTTTAACCATAACGGCAGGGACCCGTCCTGAAATTAAAGATATTAAATCTGCACTTGACTCTGCAACAATTACTATATCGGAAAATTCTCCTCTTAGAGTCTATAATCAAAATGAAATTTATGCCATAAATGCGAAACTAAATGCTCTAATGACTGGTCAGAATCGAATGGGGAAATCAGCGATAGAGATTATGAGATATCGAAGCAGTCTGGGACAATTATTAAATAAAATTAAAGACGCATTTCCCGAGGAAACTGAAACAATAAGCAAATATCCAGAAATTAAATGTCCAGGATGTGATAATACTTTTCAATTTAATCCTGATTTAGGTTACATTAGTAAAGTTTATGATGAAAATGAGGTAAATAATGGTCTTGAACAACTTACTACCGACGGTGAATTAACTCAAGAGTTAGTAAATATGGGTAAATCTCAAAATGATTTAACACATTTTCCATGTATAGATTTTATAAATTCTTTAACTGAAGATCAAAAGGAAAAAATTGAATTTAAATTTAATGCACTATTTGGTAAAACAATAATTGAATATCTAAATACTGCAACTTTTCCCGAATTAAACGCTTTAGGTACTATGCAACAAAGAAGAGAAATGAGAAATAATCCTAATCCTAACAAATATGGATCAAAATTATTATGTAATAGATGTGTTATTTCAAGACTAGATACTAGTGTACAAGTTTCCCACCTTACACTAGCTATTCCATTATTAATAAGACCATTCGTGAATGAGGGAAATGAAATATTTAATGTATTTTTAAAAAATGAATTTAATGGTGTGAAGGATTTACTCAGTGATGTATGTCCTGTTGAATATAATACCAGTATCTCTAATCTTCAACAAAACAATTTATTAAATGAAAACTATAATACTATTTTACTCAGTATGTATATGTCAAATTCATTAGTTTATAAACAATATTTATATAAAATGTATGATTCTTGGAACAATAGAGATTTTTTAAATGAACTCATTGGAATTGAAAAAACAAATACTCCTGAAATATCGGATGCACAAGCTTGGGATATAATAAGTAAGAAAACATTTACACCAACAGCATGGTTAGAAATAGAAGAATTAAAACCAATTGAAGTAGAAACAGCATTAAATCGTATAGATGGACTTAATGAAGAAGAAAAAACTAACTTAAAAAATTTAGAATACATACATATTATATGTCCTCAATGTACAGTTATTACAGTAGGTTCCTTTAATAAATGGAGAAGGACAGACCAAATAGAAAATTTTAGATGTTTTTGTAATGGATGTAATAATGTTTTTAATGGATTTACAAATAAGATAGGACTAGATCCGACACTACAAGACAGGGAAATGCTAGAAAAAATTAGCAATTTTTTGGAGGAGGGACACAAGAATTTATTTTACCCATATTATATGAAAATTAAAGAAGGGTTTGGAGAAAGAAAGAAAATAATAACACGAGAAGCATTTTATAGGATTGAAAGATTAAAATTTTTAAAAAAAGGTAGAGACGAAATACAAAGATTATTTACTTCTGGAACATTAAAACAATGCCCTGGATGTAATAAGGCGGTCCTGATAGATTCGGGTTGTGCAGATATCAGATGTGAATGTGGATACAATTTCTGTTATATATGTGGAGAAATAGAACAAAGATCACATGATCAAGACCATTTTTTAGAGTATAATGAATTTAATCCATTACAAAAATATCCATTTGCAGGATTTTATTCTTATCAATGTAAAAATGTAAATTTTATAAACCAATCTACAACAGGGAGAATAATAGTTCGGGGACAATTAAAGACAATGAATGGGAATGATTGTAGAACTACTTATGATAGATTTATAAATAGAGATAGGGATCTTGAAAACAGAATAATTAATGCTACTGAACATAGAAAAATTGGAGAATATTGGATTAAAGCAGTAAAATATGAATTACTATTTAAAAGAATGACTAGAGATTATCCCCATCATCTAGATGTTGTTCATGTAGACCCATATATAGCCGTACCTAGGGAGGTCAATGAAGACCAATGGTGGACACTAATGGATAAATACCTTGTTGATGATGCGATAATAAGAAGAAAAAATCCCGAAGAAATTAGAATTATAGTCGAGAATCCTAATATTTTGCCACAACATGTTACTAGAAATGACGTATTTGATGCCGAAGAAAATAATGATAGATTATTAAGAGAAGATGATCAAATGTTTCAAGTAAAAGCTGCCCAAGAACCAGCCCATCCTTTTTCTATTGTATATAGAGAATTCCATCAAAGACTTCTAGATAAGGTTATGCATGAAGAAGGACAGCAAATAGTTGAAGTTGAAGACTATTATGAAGGACTTGAAGAAGGAGACATAATAAGAGAACAAAGAGTTGGAAATCAATATGGTGGTGCAAGAATAGTAATAGATGCTCCCCCCGCCAACGGTATAGGAGGCGCAAATCCTCGGCAAATAGATGATTTAATAGCACCACCAGGAAATAATAATGTAATAAATCGCATTGTTAACAATGATGATGAATTAGTAGAAGCAATAAACGAACTAATAGTACAAGAAGGTATTAATCTAGATGAACAAGGATTATTAATGCAATTTTACAATAACGCGCGACCAGCCGCCAACGACAATGTGGGCGTGGTTGGACAAGAACACCCGCTACCCGCCGCCAACGACAATGTGGAAGTGGTTGAACAAGAAAACGATGGATTAGATGTTAGGGTAAATGAAATAAATGTTCATGAACAACGCGCTATTATGGCACAATTTGAACAAGCATACAACATAGTTCAAGCACCCGACAGAGTTCAAGCACCCAACAGAGTTCAAATACAAAATAATTTTGACAACCTATTATTACGACATAATGCGCATAGGGTTGAATTAGATGAACAGGCCGAAAAGCAAGAAGTAAGAATGCGACTTGTTGAATTGTTAGGAAGTTTTACTCAGCTAGATCAAAGGGCACGTCGATGGGGGCATTTCAGAGTCATCAACGAAAGGTATGGTATTTCACGGGATATAGTAAATATACTTTACCAAAATAGATGGATTATGAATGAATATGTAATAAGACGCGAAGAAAGATTATTAATGAGGCCTGTAAATATATTTCACGCTGAAGGTGTACGAAGGGCTAGGGGGAGGCCGAATGTTAATCTCGAACAAGCCGCAGTAGAATATGATTTAAGACAACTAGTCCAAGGTAGAGAAGTAGAAGGACTCGAACAAGAGCGACAACAAAGACTCCAACAAGAGCGACAACAAAGACTCGAACAAGAGCGACAACAAAGACTCCAACAAGAGCGACAACAAAGACTCGAACAAGAGCGACAACTACAACAAGCGCAAGCAGCAGAATTAGAAAGAAAGCGAACAAAACTACAAGAATCAATAACAAGAATAAATAACTATCTCTTAGGAAGGATGGAACAGCAAGATAATGGTACTGTATTTTTAAGAAATCTAGTAACTAATATGAGGGAATTATTAGATACAAATAATTTTGACTTTTTAAAATTAGGTCCATTAGACCAACCTGAATTAGAATTCTATGCAAAGTTTTTTACAGAACAACAATTAATACCTGCGTTAAATAATTATATGCGTGAGCTAGGTAATGCACCTACAAATAGAGAGGGAAAGATAATTGGATTAAAAATAATAGATAGAACGAGTGATAGGTATCCAAATATATTATATAGACAACTCATTTTTGTATCAAGGGGAATAGAATTCGATAGCTATTGTACATTAGAATTTATTGATAATACCCCCGTGTGGAGAAGAATAACTGTAGAGCCGGGACATGAGCATGTGAAAATAGTATGTGAATATAATTTTGACGATGAAGATGAAAATGTAATAAAAGAGAGATTATCCAAATTTTTAGAAATAATAAATAAAAAACGTTTGGCTGAAGCAGGACAAATAATTATGGAACCAAGCCAATTTCGATCTTGGCATGGAATTATTCAGAAGATTGGAACATATACGAGGATTCCAATGGAGAATTTTATAGACGGAGAAACTATTTTAACAAATGATCCTATTGACAATGTTATTTTGTCAATTATAGAAATAAATGGATTAAATAGGGATGAGATAATAAGAAGAGATAATTATAATGAACGTGGTGAGCAACCATTCCAAGGTGGAAAAAGAAATAAAAGTAAAAAATATAAAAGTAAAAAATATAAAAGTAAAACTCTAAAACATTAAATTTAATTTAAAAATATTTAAATTTAAATTAAATAGATTGAAAATGAGTAAGAGATTTAGAAATTACATAATAACAAACACCAAAAAATAAACTAGTTAAAATAAAACCAGTCAAATTAGGATTTCCATCTATGTTATGTAAGGAAGGAAAAATAGATAAAAATTTACTTCTTACTACTGGTAATTGGAATATAAAAAATAATAAACCAATAATAATGGGTATTTGAAATTCATCATAAAGAATTTCCAAAGAATCTCGTGAATTTTGGTTTTTCATTCTTCTTGCTAAAATTTCTTGTTCGGTGTCAGTATTTTGAATATAATCGGATTCTTCTTTATCGGGAACAAAATTAGGTTTCACTTGTTCGTCCGCAAAATGAACAGTATTTTGAGGGATATCTCTAGATGGTAAATTAGTGGCTCCACTGGCACTAGCTTGTTGAATTCCTGTCACAAATTCATTCATCATTTTCTGCTCATCAATCTTATTCATTTCCGTACTAGTGCTAGTTGCTTCAACATTAGGATTATATTGACTAGGTTTTTCTATTGTTTGAAGAACAACATTTTCCGATTTTCCACCAACTAAAGGATCGGTAGGTAGGTCGTCTAAATTAGTAGTATCAGCCATATCTAATATAAAGATAAGATTGATAGAAATATAAATTTACGCAAAATCAACATATTTTTTTTTATTATCACAAACTATAGATTCCATTTCATATTTAAAACATTTATTTCCATATTTAAATTTTTTATTTTTAATATCTTCTAAATCTGGTGCTTTAAATGAAACACAATTTTTTTCTTCACATGTTTTTCTAAATAATGTTGCTAATCCCAATCCTAAAAGAATAGATATTATTATTTTCCCTGTTTCTGTATTAAAAAATCGTTTTAATTCCATATATATATATTATCTAGATTTGAATTGGAATTTCTTCAACATCATTCGCACATTTTACAATTCGTTGGTTTAATTGGAAACAATTATTTGTTTTGTCCCTAAATTGAAATAAATGTTTGTTATCATCAGTTGGATAAACTGTTACAATTTTAGTGTCAGGAGCAGTCCAATATACCATAAAAATACCTAATAATAAAGATATAAAAAATACGGGAATATTAATAAAAGGAACTTTCATATTAGTATATAAATTTATGATATTAATTTTTATATTAATCCCCTATATTTCTATCTTCTTCACTATCATAAACTAGTTCCATTTCTTTATTAGTAGAAGGGGGAGAAGTAGATGGCGATTTAGGTTGGAATAAATTTGCTTGTTTTGCTCGTTCAATTTGAATTTGGGGAGGGGTTCCTGACGGTGTTTTTGGAATATTTTCTTCTTCTTGAGGAGGAGATGGAATGTCTTCTTCATCAGGACTTTCAATTTTTTTAGAAGGAGCTACATCAACAACATATATATTACCATTTTCAGGGTCTATGGCAAAAAGAACTGGATGACTAGGTCGTGTATAAAGCATTTCAAATTTATATCCTTTATTATGAGCCATGACTGGAGAAATTTCCTCCTGGGTTTCTAATAGGGATTTGTTGGCTTCAAAATCCATTTTATTGGCAATGATCTTATCTCCAAACATTAGGTTATTTCCTTTTAATTTAAAAGTAGGTGTTTGATCTTTAACTTCCTCTTGTTCTATAATAGGTGTTTTAGAATCAAGTTTACTTAAATCAAGAGACTTATCAGAAGAAATAATTTCTTTAGATTTTTCACCAATTTGGAAAGAATCTATTTTTGGCACTTCAAAAGGAACTAATAATTCTTGTAGAGTATATTTTTTTTTATATAAATGGTAAAAATTTTCATTATTATTATTTGTTTTCTTTTCTAAAGCATAATATTTATATTTTAATTTATTAAGAGTATTAATTAATGGTAATAACTCATTTGAATAGATTTGTAATAAATCTTTAATAAATTGTATTTCTCCTGTTTCGTTGAATTGTTTCATAGATTCTTTAATTAAATCAATTTTTTCATACATAATAGTCATTTTAGAATCAATAAGGCTTTTATTATCAATATTTTCAGTTAATTGAATATACGAAGTTTTATATTCTAATAATGATTCCAAATCATTATTTAGTTCATTTTTGATTTCATTAAAAAGTGAAATTATATCATTTTCGGTTTTAAAATTAAATAATAAATCTAATTTACTACGAATAATCATAATTTTATTTTCATCTACACCTTCTTGAAATACATTAATTAATTCAGACAATTTTACAAAAAGTCCTCTATTAATTTTAATATTTAACATACATGGATTAGCTTTATCACCACATAGAGCATATAGAAAGTTATCTTTAGATTGGAATATAGTGGTAACGGGTCTTTTACAAGAAATACATGTTCTTTTAATTTTAAGAATAGAAGTTTTTTTTTGCTTAATATTAAGAGAAGGGTCTTTTAAGATAGAGTTTTTTTTATCTTTATAGGAAGATTCATACATATTTTTAAGACGATAATATTCATTTAATTTATCCAAATATTCAGGTGTTTCAGAATCTTGAATAACTTTTGGTGATTCTGATTTATCGGGTGTAGATGAATTTGTAGTATATTGGGGACTATTAGTTTCTTCTGGTGATGCCATATAAATTAACGGTATATTTTTCTATTGTAGAATTGAACTTCGGGGTTATTTTGCCAAGTAGGAAGGTCAGTCATCATATTATTGACTTGTTTATTACGATAATCTTGCATAAATCGTAATTTATTTAATACATATTCTTGTTGTTGTCTTTTTTTTTCTTCTTGGAGTTTTTTATTATTTTTAATTTTATATTTATAATAAAGAACGATTCCGATAATAGAAAAAAAAGCAATAAATAATCCTAAATTATAAAGAAAATTGTAATGTTTACTTTTAAATTGATGACATTGTTCTAAAGAAGCATTAATAAAATATTTCATTCCAGGTTCAATCAAACGAGGTCGAATATATTTGAGAGAGTCCATTAAAATAACTATTTATAATTTCAAAATATATTATACCTAATTAATATAATGGCAGCAGCAGATCCAACAGTTTCAATAGTATTTTTTTTATTATTAACTTTAGCCTATTCTATATTTAAATATTATACTAAATCTCCAAAGACCATTCAATTATGGACGATAATATATTTTCTTATATTGATTGTTGTCCAATTTTTTATAAATGTAAGTTTAACCAAAGAAATTTGTGGATTTGAGCAATATGGAGTAGCACTACAACAGACAGTGATACCATGGGTGTTTGTATTTGGATTATTAAATATTTTATTAATGGTATTTCCGAATTGGTTAAATCCATTTTCCAATACAATAGGATATTTATTTGCCTCTCTAACAGGTGTTAATGGCTTTTTAAAAGGAATATTAAAAGATAGAAAAACTCTAGATTTAGGACCAAAACAAGCAGAAATGATAACTGCTATCAATAATGTATATGATGATAAATCATTATTAATTAATTCAATGACAACTACAAATGCTTCATTATGGTGGGAAAGTATGAAAAATGGCGGATTACTAAAACCAGGTGTGGGTGTAGAACAGTTTGTTCAATTAGAACAATATATTAAAATGAAAACAATAATATCAGAATTTATATGGTTTGCTCTAACAGGTATGTTGGTAACATCAATAAGTTATAATAATATGGTAAATAGTGGATGTACACAATCAGCAGAAGAAATGCAAAAGAGACATGAGGAATATGTAGAAAATGAAAAGAAGATACAAGAGGCACAAGGACAAAAGGAACAAATAGTTTACAAATCATATGAGTAAAATATTTATCTAAATTTAGGCAATGTAATATAATAAAGTATAAATAAGTAAGAAAGGATTCCTAAAATAATGCTTAAAAGCCATATAGGTAAAATAGTTTTTCGTCTATGTCCTAATCCAAATGTTCTTAAACTCCCATCTTGGTTATATAAAAATCCAGGTTGAATATAGTTTAGAATAATAAAACTTAAAAGAAAAATAATTATGGCAAAAGTATTAATATTTTTTCTGATAAATGCGTTATTCATTATATATATAATATGAATAATATTTCATATAATTTATTTTATTTACATAAATTATAATGAATCAAGGAGACTCATTTTTTCAAAGTCCATTTGCACCTTTAGGAAAAATTTACTGTGATTATTTCTTTTGGTTATCAGTAATACAATTTATTGTCCTTTTGTATATTCTATTTTCTTTATTATTTGCCTTTTTATTTGATAAAAAGAAGGAAGGTTTATTCCAAATTTTCTTAATTTCTTTACCTACATTCCTCGGTTATTTTACTAATAGATTATTGTATTCTATGTGTGTAGGATCAACACAAATGTAAATTATTTATATACATCTTTAATTTGATTACTTAAATATGTATTTTTACTAATAGCTCTAATAATTTTATTACATTCTTTTTGGTCATTTTCGATATCAGTCATTGAATTGAATACTAAGCTAGTGAGTTTAGTTTGTAAATTTTCATCAGTTGCCCATTTTTGATTGGCTTGTTGCCATTTATTTATCATAGTTCGTTGTTTCAAGGCAATTGTTCTAATGGAGAGGAGAATTTTATTAAATTCGGTATCTTTTTCCCAAACATCATTATCTTTTACATACATCGTCTTTCTAGATGGATCTGTGCAATGAATAGGTCTTTCTAATATATCCATATTATTCAAACCATCAGTGATCATAGTAGTGATTGTTTTAGTGAGACCATTTTCTATAGTGTGGTCATATGTTTCATGAGTAATAGGTAATGAAGCAATAAAATCGGTTAGATTCATAGCATTCTTACAGTGTTCATTAAGAAACATATTGATATTAAATTGATTATTGTTTGTAGTATTATTAGTAATAGTATTATTACTATTCGTATTGTTCCCTTGAATATGGGGTATCAAATCAACAAAGTTTTTTTGAATTTCTTTGTTTTCCTTTAGTAGTAATACAACTAATTCTTTTAAATTCCCTACATCCGAGTCATTAACTATAGATTTTGGAACCAATTGGGAACTTGATTCGTCGATTGGTATAATTTTATCCATTTTTTCTTTTTCACAAGACTTCTGGTGCTTATATAAGCCTTGCCGATAAATATACTTCTTGCCACAATGACATTGAAAATGCTCTGGGGATTTTTTGGGATTTTTATCAGTCTTCTTGTTACTGACATATAATAAGGAGGGTGTATTAGGGTCCATCTTTGTTATTGAACTTCCCGCTGGGATTTTTTTCGAATTTATCCCCTGACTGAACTTTGGTAATAAATTATCATCACATTCATTATTTATTACTGAACTTCCCGCTGGGATTTTTGCGCACTCTAATGTATCCATTTTGTAACTCTTCAGGTGCTTTGTAGAGGAAAGGTGTCTAACGAAATCTCTTTTGTTGTTTGAACCATGGAGGCATTTTTCGCAATAAAATTTCAGGTCATTTTTGTGTAATCCATTTGTATCCATTTTGTAATCCATATGTAATAAATGTAGATTATCTCTAAATACTTTCCCAAGTAAAATTAAAAATTTACAATAACAAATTTAGAATTATTTTTTTTGAATTGTGAGCATTATGCTCTAAAACGCATTTTCACAACTTTTTCCAATCCTATTTCCAAAAATGAAAAATCAACACAAAAAAGCTTGTGTTAAATTTTGAAATCCCAAATGACTTTTGAAAAAAAAGTGAAAAGTGAATTTACCTACATGTATCGTTTACAGACCGATATTTCTGGCCTTTTTTCTTGTCTACACGATGTAGACAAATAGCTACATGATGTAAACAAAAATATTTTAATTTTTGTCCAAAAAAGCTCGCTTGACATCAAGGTAATTGTAAGAAAACATCCTCTAGATTCCTGAATCCAAAAATCAGGATTTTATTCATCGTTATTCGAGGATAAATTATGTCATTTATAGAACCTTTTTTTCAGTAAATATCGATCAAGATTCATGAATCCAAATTTCCAGATTTCATTCGCCGTTTTTCGAGGATAAAAATCTCCATATTTAGGACATAATATTATCCCCCATATTCCTGAATCCATAATTCCAAATTTTATTTGCCATTTTCCGAGGATAAATTTTATCACATAATATCTCTTTTATATATTATCCCCCATATTCCTGAATCCATAATTCCAAATTTTATTTGCCATATTCCGAGGATAATTTTTACCATATAACATATTTTCATATTTAATCCTCTAAATTAGGGATATCCATTTTTGAATATATTATCTACCAAAAACCATAGATTACATACCTTATAGAACCTTTTTTTCAGTTAATATAATATTTTAAATAACTTAAAGAAAAATATTATATTTATTCCTCATAATCATCGAATTGTAATGTATATCCATCATCTATATCCTCTCCATAATCATCATCTTCAGGCATATCAGCTAAGGAATCAACCTCTTGATTTATCCTATTTTCTACTAACTGATTCTGTTCCTCCTCTAATCTAGCAATATCTCTATCTGCTGTCATTGCTTGTCCCATCAATTCTCTCTCTTCCAACTGTCTCTCTAATATCTCATCTGCCTCCCTTTGTGCCCTCTCTTCATCATAAGTTCTTGCTACATATTGAGTTAAACCCTTCTGTTGACCCTTATTCCATCTTTCAAGCCTATGATTTTTGAATAAATTTTCTATTTGTCTCTCTTCTTTATCCATTTCCTTCAATGTAGTTGTAATTTTGTGTCTTTCTTTATCTTTTGCTCTATTTATTTTCTCTTTTATCATTGATCCATTTACATTTATTTTATTCTTTTCTTTACATATCACTTGAAACATAGTCATTATTAATGAAGCTACTGTCTCTTTTATATTCTTTTGTTCTCCTCTCACTACATCCAATTCTGTTATTTCACCAGTTAATTCTTCTTCTACTACTATGTCTGTAGTAATTATATCTTCAACTTCTTTCTTTGATAATTGTTCTCTAGATATAAGTGATACATCATCGGTCTGTTCGATCAATTGATTAATAACAAATAATATATAAAACTGGAATAACTGTCTAACTAAACGATTGTCTAATATAGATTTTATTTCAGTATCATTCAATTTAATTATATTGGCATATAAATTTGTTAATTGAATTAATTTATAAAAATTCTTAAGTTCTTGTTGATTTTTGGTTAATAGAGGAAAAATGTTGTCGTCATTATAAAATTTTCTTAATGGCTGATATATATTTTTTATAAACTCTTTTACATCAGCTACATGATTCTCTGATAATTTCCAATGACTTGGTATTTTTATAGATTGATAATCTACTTTATTCATAATAATATCAGGAAAAACATATATAAATGAAAATAAAGAATTTTTTACAAATAAAATGGCTTTGTATAATGTTTCATCCTCTTCATTTTCAAAATAATTATTTCCTATCTTATTAAATTCTACTAATTTAAATATACATTCCAATATCTTGTTTTTCTCTCCTGATGATTCAGAACTATATTTGGATATAAAATCTACTATTTTATTATTTAATACTTCTATATTATTTCCTAACCAATTTTTTAATTCCCTTGAATTTCCTTCTCCCTCCGAAGTAATATTATAAGAATCTAATGTATCCATTAACATATTTAAAAATTCTTTGTCAACCATATTATCACTATCTTTCATATTACTTATTAAATCTCTCATTTGTTGTATATTTGATGTATCATTATGAACTAAATCTAAAGTAACTATATTCATTTTACTTACCTCTAATATCAATTCATTAAAAGCTTCTATTGAATATATTTTACCTTCTTTTTTTAATAATTCTATTTTATCTTTTATAGAAGCGGATTTATCAAATTCGTCAGGTTTATTTAAACAAATTGATATTAATTTATCATTTATAGGTATATTATTATTAAAATTACAATATTCTATGAATGCTTTATATATTGTATCTTCCGAATATTCATTTGATAATGGAGGAAATTTAATTTTTGTATCGGCAGCATCCAATAATAAGGCTGGTTGAGTCATATTTCTTACATCAAATACAATATTATATAAATAATTAACAATTCCATTGTATAAATCAATATTTTTATCCTTATCTACAAAATAATTAATTGTATTATAATCTCCTGTATTACAACAAGCATTTTGTAAAAATGGCGTATTAGCACTATTCGTTAATAATAATTTCTCTTTTTCAACAACTTGATTTATAGCTTTTATTATAGCCATTGAAAAGTAAATAATTTTACAATTAATTGTGTAAATTTGCTCAAATTGATTCTTTGAACCAGTCTTTATATTTTCTTTAAATGAATTTCTAAATTCAGTTGATAAATTTGCAGGTGTTTTTTGCTCTATTTTTTGTAAAGGAGGCAAGAAATTCATCCATCTTTTAATATCTAATTCAATTGGAATTTCATCTCCCTCATTTTGGATCAAATAATTCTTTTTTTGTTCTATTAATGCTTGAATTTCTGTTTTCCTTAATATATACGCATCAAATGTCTTTTTCAGAGATAATTTAATCTTTTCTTTATTTTTTGGTAATGCCTTCCAAGGATAAGTTTTACTTTCTATAGATGCAGCTATACAAGCTATATACTCTATATTTGACAAATCTTCATCTCCAGTTACAGGATATCCTTGAAATGATTTTTTACAACCTGGAAATGTTTTTTTTGATTGTAAAGAAGGAACACTTACCGAAATAAAGAGAGAAATGTAAGATAAAGTAAATGTTAATAAAGAAGCATTAAATACATCTTCGTAACTTTGTTTCTTTTTCTTTGTTTTTTGTTTTTCTTCAAATACTTCTATTGAATCAACAGTTTCCTCTAATGCTATTAGAGTATGATTTATTATATTTTCTCTCAGATCATCTAAATTTAATCCTAGTTTTTGTGCTATCACTGTAATGACATTATTAATTAATTTAGCCTTAGGATTTGTTATTAATTGTGGTTGTTGAACTGTTGCTGATTGTAATAATGCTGCTCCTGCATCCATTTCCAGTATATCTCTGGAAACTATTCTATATCCAGATTCTTCAAATTCCTCTTCTGTATTGAGCGCTATTTTTTCAATCATATAACCAGTATACTTACACCAAGTAATATTATCAATATTAGCTCCTTGTTCTTTCTTAATAATATTAAGAGTTTCTTGATAATCACCATTCATAATAAAAACACTGGCTAATGTAGAGATAAAAGTAGGTAATAACTGAGTATTCGTTTCTATACAATATAACCAATATGGGCTTTCATCGAGACTTTCGATATAAGTTCTAGTCGCTTTTTTAACAAATTTAACAATATCAGTATTTCTTTTAACAATATCAGATTGACCTAATATAGTATCTCTAATTTTAACAAATGGAGAAGTAATTATATCTTCTTCTTCTACATCCTGTGAATAAGCCAAATGTTTTAATTCATATTTAAACAATAAGAAATTGTTAATTGCTTTTAATCTTTTAATTCTTTCAGTTGCTAATTTGAATTTTTTATTTATTTTCTTTTTATATTTCTTCATATCTTCTTCATATTGATTATCAAATTCTTCTTCCATTTGTTTTAATAAATTAGTTCTCACTAATTCAGAGGCATAGGAAGTATCTGCACATGTATCATTAATATTTATACATTTATTTTGAACATTACAAAATAATTCATTAGTTCCATAAAAAGAATTAGGAGATATGGACTCATCTTTCACCCATTTTTCATTTTCTCTTTTATAATAAAAATACTTTACACTATCTATATTATCTATTTCTAATACAGCATATTGACCATCTTGTACTTTTCTTTTACCATCAATCATAGATGTAGCCTCATATTTAGCATCACCTTTATTTAAACCAATATTTTGAATTAATTTTTCAGTTAAAAAGTTTTTAAAAGTTTTATCATCCATTTGTGTTTGTTCCATTTGATATTCATTAATTATATCATAGACAGTTGGGTCATATTTTTTATCAAAATACACAGGAGTTTCATTATCCTCTAAGAGATCAGTTAAATCTATATATCGTTTGGATAAAACATATTGTTTACATTCATTTTCAATTGCTTCTTTTTTGAGATTAACTTCAAATTCATTTTTCTTTTGATCAAATAATAAATCAAAATCGAATGGGGTATATAAATCTAAATTCAAAAGTGTTAATGTAGTATTATATAATAGAGTGTTGTCTGTAATCATCATTTTTCTA
>Ga0075476_10000377_pt1 | contig 19581 bp, 20 predicted proteins | sample DEB08_DNA_5_FD_76339 | JGI IMG/M metagenome (GOLD analysis project Ga0075476, IMG submission 76339) | Aqueous microbial communities from the Delaware River and Bay under freshwater to marine salinity gradient to study organic matter... | ecosystem: Environmental > Aquatic > Marine > Coastal ...
CCGAGGGCATTGGCGGCCGGTCCTGGTCGGACTGATTGTCGCGTCGCTGGGTGCGGTCGGTGCCTTGCTGCTCTGGCCTGAGGGGTCGAACCCGGTCGGGACGGATCCGACCGATCGTCTCGCTGACTGGGCTGGAACGGACCTCTTCGAGCAGCCGGAGAGCATGACGCAGTTCATCACCCAGGTTCGAAACTCGACCCTGCTCATCGAATGCGGCTCGGGCGGCGGCACTGGCTTCGCCGTGGAGATGGAGCGCGACGCGACCTCCGGCATCACGACCGTCGTGACGAACCACCACGTCGTCGATGCCTGCACGGGAAGCACCGGTCGTGCGACGGTCAAGGGGAACGGGTTCTCCGTCGACGTCGCGGTCGAAGCGTTCGATGCAGCGAGGGATATCGCCATCCTCCGAGTCCCTCGGTCAATCCCGACTCTTCCGGTGTCACGTGAGCCCACCGAGGGGCAGTGGGCGATGGCCATCGGAAACCCGTTCGGGATTGTCGGGACGGTGACCTTCGGTCGCGTGACCAACATCCTCGACAACGACCTCGTCATCACCGATGCCGCGATCAATCCCGGGAACAGCGGCGGTCCTCTCGTCAACTCCCGCGGCCAGGTCATGAGCGTCAACACTTGGACTCTCAACGCGAACACCACCGGGATATCCGTTGGATGGCCCAACATCTGCCGGGTGGCGCTGGACTGCCGGATCTCGCGCTGGTAGCTCGGGCTCCCGAGGGGCCCTGTTGAGACCCATCTGGTGATCCCGTGGAGACGCTCGAGGTCTGACCCGGGCGGGGCTTCCTGACCCTCTCAGGCGACTCACAGCGACTTTCGGGAACATCCCACGCAGGGATGTGCCCACGCGAGGTGGACAGGACGTCCCCACCGATGTTCCCGAGACTGCGCCTCCGCCGCCCATCAAGCGGGCGGTGGGGGTCGGACGGCGTCGCACGGCGGCCATCAAGGGCCCCGGACGGCGTCCGTCCATGCGGACCACCGGTGCGATCGACCCTGCGGGACGCGCGACGACCCCCGACCTCACGGTCGGGGGTCGCCTGCGTCGCGGGCGCGGATCGGTCCGGGCCCGCGGTCGCGGCCGCGCTCCGGACGGTCGCCGACCGGGTCGAGTGTTCCGAGGACCTGACCGGTCCGGGCGGGGTCGGGAGCGCCTACGTCGACTTCCGCCAGACCGAGGACGCCGAGGTCCTGGCGCTGCTCGCGGCGGCCCGCGGCCGCTCCGGGTCCGGCGCCTCGTCGGTCCGGTCGCCGCGGACGGGTCGTTAGCCTGCGGTCGCGCGGGGCCGGACGGCCGCGCGTCGGGCGCGAGGAGTCCTGCGATGGCACGTCCCCCGAAGGACGACTGGGTCCCGAAGATGCGCGGCAGCGCCGCCGCTCGGCTCGCCGAGGGTCGGGACGTCCGCATCATGGACATCGCCGAGGAGCTGGGCACGTCGCCGGCGCTCGTCCACTTCTACTTCGGGGACCGCCAGCACCTCGTCGAGGAGGGGTGGAAGGAGCTCCTCGAGCAGTTCGTCGAGGACGACCTCGCCCGGATCGCGGACGCGGCCGAGCGCAGCGACTGGGAGGCGGTCGCCGGTCTCGTCCGCGACATCCTCGCGTCGCGCCGCGACGCGACCCACCTCGCCCACGTCCGGGCCGCGGCCGAGGGGCAGCGCTCGGAGTCGCTCGGTGGGACCGTCACCGAGGTCCACGGCCGGACGGTCGAGCGGTGGCGCGCCCTGCTGGCCGCGTCCGTCGAGCGCGGCTCGGTCACGACACCGCTGGACCACGAGGCGATCGCGACGCTGGTCGTCGCGGTCCCGCTCGGGCTCGCGATGGTCCGGCCGCAGCCGACCGCCCGGCAGCGGCGGGCGCTCGCCGAGGCGTACACGGCGATGCTCCGGGCGGTCCTCGATCCGACCTACGACGTCCACGACGACGGCGCCGCGTAGCGCGGGGCCGAGGGGCCGGCCGTCGGGCCGGCCGGGGGCGGGCGTCAGCCGTTCGCCAGCGCCACCGCCCGCGCCGCGAGCTCGGTGTCCGCGGCCGCGACCGTCGGCTCCACCCGGTCCGTGAGGTCGGTGCCCGGGACCAGGGGCAGCAGCGGCGTCCTCCCGAACCCGGCGCAGGCCCCGCCCGCCTCGATGACCAGGACGATCCCGGCCGCGACGTCCCAGGCGTGCGGCGCGAGGGTCACCGCGAGCGGTGAGGCGCCCCGTGCGACCATCGTGAGGTCGAGCGCGGTCGAGCCGAGCAGGCGCGCGTTCAGCACCGCGCCACCGGCCACCATGCGCCTGGCCGCGCCGCCGCTGTACAGCGCCGGCACGTGCGAGGACCGGCGGTCGGTCGGGTCGACACCGGCGCCGACGCGCATCGGGCCCGCGGCCGTCCGGGCCCCCGCCCCGGCCGTCGCCATCGCCCGCAGCCCGAGCGCCGGCGCGTCGACCACGCCGAGGACGGGCGCGCCGTCGAGGCAGAGCGCTGCCGAGACGCACCAGAACGGCAGGCCGGCGATGAAGTTGGAGGTGCCGTCGATCGGGTCGAGGACCCAGGTCCAGGCGGTCCCCGGGACGACCCGCGAGGTCTCCTCGCTGACCGCGCCATGGCCCGGGAGCGCCCCGGTCAGTCCGGCGACCAGCCGTTCGTCGGTGGCGCGGTCGACGGCGGTGACCGGCGTCCCGTCCGACTTCGCCTCGACGGCGACCGCGCCGGCCGCCGCCCGCAGCCCCGGTCCGAGCTCGTCGAGCAGCGCGTGGAGGACGCCCTCGGCCCTCGCCGCCTCGGCCGCCGCCCCCGCGTCGAGCCGCCCGAGCCGCACCGGACGGACCTCGTCGCCCACCACCGCCCCCGCGTCGCGCGCCACCCGTCGATCTCCTCGTCGGGCCGCACCCTACGCGGCGCGGCCGGCCGCACCCGCGGCCCGGGGCGGGGTCCGCGGTTAGCCTCGGAGCGCGGCGACCGCGCACGGCGGGGCGCGCACGGAGGGCCCCATGGCACGCATCGCGATCACCGGCGCGACCGGACTGATCGGCCCCGCGCTGACCGCCTCGCTCGCCGGTGACGGGCACGAGGTCGTCCGCGTCGTCCGCGGCCCCGGCGCCGGCTCCGACGTCCGGTGGGACCCCGCCGGTGGCACCATCGACGCCGCCGGGCTCGAGGGCCTCGACGCCGTCGTCCACCTCGCCGGTGAGCCGATCGGCGCCGCCCGGTGGAGCGACGCGGTGCGCCGCCGGATCATGGACTCCCGCGCCCGCGGCACCGACCTGCTGGCCCGGACGCTGGCCGGGCTGGAGCGACCCCCGGCGGTCCTCGTCTCGTGCTCGGCCGTCGGGTTCTACGGCGACCGCGGCGCCGACGAGCTGACCGAGGACGCCCCGGCCGGTGACGACTTCCTCGCCCGCGTCTGCGTCGTGTGGGAGGAGGCGGCGGATCCGGCGCGTGCCGCGGGGATCCGCGTCGTCCACCCCCGGACCGGCGTGGTCATCGCGAAGGACGGCCCCCTGATCGACAAGGTCGAGCTGCCGTTCCGTCTCGGCGTCGGCGGTCGGGTCGGGTCCGGCCGCCAGTGGGTGCCGTGGATCTCGCTCCACGACGAGGTCGCGGCGCTGCGGTTCCTCGTCGACACGCCGCTCGAGGGGCCGGTCAACCTCGTCGGGCCGACGCCGGCCGACAACCGCGAGCTGACGCGGGCCCTCGGGAAGGTGCTGCGACGCCCGACGCTGTTCCCGATCCCGCCGCTCGCCGTCCGCGCGCTGTACGGCGAGATGGGCGTGACCCTCGCGACGATCAGCCAGCGGGTGCTCCCGACCCGGCTCCTCGCGGCCGGGTTCCGGTTCCGGCACACGACGATCCAGGAGGCGCTGGCCGAGGCGTTCGCGCGCCCGGCGGCCGCCTGAGCGTGCCGGCGGCCGGGGCGGACGTCGCGGTCGTCGGCGCCGGGCTCGCGGGGCTGGCGGCCGCGCTGACGCTGGCCGCCGCTGGTCGCGAGGTCGTCGTCCTCGAGGCCTCCGACGGGGTCGGCGGCAGGGTCCGGACCGACGTCGTCGACGGGTTCCTGCTGGATCGCGGGTTCCAGGTGCTGCTCACCGCCTACCCGGCGGCCCGGCGGTGGTTGGACCTCGCGGCGCTCGACCTCCGCGCCTTCGCGCCCGGGGTGGTGGTGCACGACGGGGCCGGCCGGACGGTCCGTCTCGCCGACCCGTTCCGGGCGCCGGTCGCCGCGGCCCGATCCCTGCTGGCGTCCCTGGTCACCCCCGCCGACGCGGTGCGGCTGCTGCGCTGGCGCCGTCGCATCCTCGGACCGTCCGGACCGGCGGTCGCCGCCCGGACCCAGGTGACGACCGCCGAGCGGCTGGCCGAGGTCGGGTTCTCGGCCGGCCTCGTCGACGGGTTCTTCCGTCCGTTCCTCGCCGGCACGTTCTTCGACCCCGACCTGACGACGTCGTCGCGGGTCACCGAGCTGGTGTTCCGGTGCTTCTTCCGCGGCGACGTCGCCGTCCCGGCGGGTGGCATGGGACAGCTGGGCGCGCAGCTCGCCGGACGGCTGCCCGCGGGGAGCCTCCGCCTGGCGACGCCCGTCCGGGCGGTCGCGCCCGACGCCGACGGGGTCCGGCTCGCGACCGACGACGGGGAGGTCCGGGCGGCCCGGGTCGTCGTCGCCGTCGACGCGCCGGCGCTGTCCGGTCTGCCGGGCCTGCCGTCGGACGGGGCGGCCGCACCGGCCCGGGGCACCGCCGGCGTGCAGTTCGCGGCGGGGACGTCGCCGACGCGGGGCCGGCCGGACCTGCACCTCGGGCGTCCGGGGGACGGTCCGATCGCGACGCTGGCGACGATGTCCGACGTCGCCCCGACGTACGCGCCCGCCGGCCGCCACCTCGTCAGCGTCTCCACGTGCGGCGTCCCCGTCACGGACGACGCGGGACTGGTCGCCGACGTCCGGCGCCAGGCGCGCGGATGGTTCGGCCCGGCCGTCGACGACTGGGAGGTGCTCGACGTCCGTCGCATCCCGTACGCGCAGCCGCGGCAGGACCCCGGAGACCTCCCGACGCTGGCCCGGTCGACGCGGCGGGGCGACCGCGTCTGGGTCTGCGGCGATCACCGCGACACCGGGTCGCTGCAGGGGGCCCTGGTCTCAGGCCGGCGGGCGGCCGACGAGGTCCTCGCCGCCTGACCCGCCGGACCCGCCGGACGCGGCCGCGGCCCGCGTCAGCCGGTCCATCACGGCCCGTCCGATCCCGACGGGCGCGACGCCCTCGATGACGAGCGCCGTGAGTCCGACGTCCTCGGCGGTGCGGAGCAGGCCGTACAGCGCCGCGCCGAGCGCCGCGGCGTCGGGGAGGTCGGCCAGCACGCGGACGTCGCCGGGGGGGCCGCCGTCGGGGCCGCCGTCCGATCGGGCCGGTCCGACGCGGACCAGGCCGACGGGTCCGGTGGCGGCGGCCAGTCGGGACGCCAGCCCGTCGCCCGTCCCGGGCCGGGCGACGTGGACGGGGAGCCCCGGCGCGTAGTGGCGGTGGCGGGTCCCGGGGGCCCGTGCGTCGGTCCCGGCGGCTCCGACCTCCGCCGGTGCGGCGCCCGTCGCCGCGAGGTCCTCACGGCTGACCGACCCCTCCCGCAGGACGACGGGGACGTCGCCGCGCGCGTCGACGACCGTGGACTCGAGGCCGAGGTCCGTCGGGCCGCCGTCGAGGACCGCGTCGATGCGACCGTCGAGGTCGGCCAGGACGTGGGCGGCCGTCGTGGGGGATGGCCGGCCCGAGCGGTTCGCGCTCGGCGCCGCCAGCGGCAGGCCGCAGGCGGCGAGGACGCGGCGCGCGACCGGGTGCGCCGGGACGCGGACGGCGACGGTGTCCAGGCCGCCGGTCGTGGCGCGCGGCAGCCCGGGGCGTGCGGGCAGCACGACGGTGAGCGGACCCGGGGCGAACCGCGCGAGCAGCCGGACGGCGAGCGGCGTGACCGCTGCCGCGACGGTCGCGGCGTCGGCGGCGTCGGCGACGTGGACGATCAGCGGGTTGTCGGCCGGTCGGCCCTTCGCGGCGAAGACGCGTGCGACCGCGTCGGCGTCGTCGGCCCGGACGGCCAGGCCGTACACGGTCTCGGTCGGGATCGCGACCACGCCGCCGGCGGTCAGCACCGCCGCCGCCCGCGCGACGCCGGCGTCGTCCGCGGTGAGCCGCTCGGTCACGCGGGTCCCCCCGACGCCGGGTCCTGCGTCGCGCCACGCGCCAGCGCCAGCGCCGCCCGCACCACCTCGTCCAGCATCGCCGGGGTGAGCCGTCCCGTGAAGGTGTTCTGCTGGCTGACGTGGTAGCTGCCGATCAGCGGCCGCCCGTCCGCGAGCCGGGCGCGGGTGCCGTGGCCGAACCGGGGCCGGGGACCGTCCACGCCGACGTGACGGACCACCGCGTCCCACCCGAACCCCCCGAGCGCGAGCACGGCCCGCCACGGCACCAGGGCCAGCTCGGCCGCGAGGAACGGGGCGCAGGCGTCCCGCTCGACGGTCGTCGGTCGGTTCTGCGGCGGTGCGCACCGCACCGGCGCGGTGATCCAGGCCCCCGTCAGCCGCAGCCCGTCGTCGCGACCCGTCGAGGTCGGCTGGGACGCGATCCCGCACCGGTGCAGCGAGGCGTACAGGAAGTCGCCGGAGCGGTCGCCGGTGAACATCCGGCCGGTCCGGTTCGCGCCGTGCGCACCGGGGGCGAGGCCGACGATGAGCAGCGCCGCGGCCGGGTCCCCGAAGCCGGGCACCGGACGGCCCCAGTACTCCTCGTCGGCGTAGGCGCGGCGCTTCTCGCGCGCCACCTCCTCGCGCCAGGCGACGAGACGCGGGCAGCGGCGGCAGGTCACGATCCGGTCCTCGAGCTCCGCGAGGGAGCCGACCGGTTCCGGGACCACCGCCGCGACCATGGGGGCAGCGTACGCTCGGGCCCTCCCCGTCCCCGGAGTCGCCGTGTCGCTCGTCGGGATCTGGCTGTCGGGTCTGGCGTCGGCCGCCGGCCTGATGGTCGTCGTCTGGGTCGCCAGCCTCGTGCGCCGTGACGCCAGCCTCGTCGACCGCGTCTGGGGGCTGGCGTTCGTCGTCCTCGCCTGGACCTACTGGCTGGTCGGGGCGGCGCCGGGGCCCCGACCGACGCTGGCGCTCGTGCTCGTGACCGTGTGGGGGCTGCGGCTCTCGGCGTTCATCACCTGGCGGAACTGGGGCCACGGCGAGGACCCCCGGTACGTCGCGATGCGCGAGCGGCGGCCCGGGACGTTCCCGGTCCGCAGCCTCGTCACCGTGTTCCTGCTCCAGGCGGTGCTGGCCTGGTTGATCTCGGCGCCGCTGCTGGCCGCGACGGCCGTCGCCGGCGGGGACCTCGGGTGGATCGACGCCGTCGCCGTGCTGCTCTGGACGGTCGGGTTCGTGTTCGAGGCCGGCGGTGACCAGCAGCTCGCACGGTTCCTCGCGGATCCGGCGAACCGGGGTCGCGTGATGGACCGGGGGCTGTGGCGGTGGACCCGCCACCCCAACTACTTCGGTGACACGGTGGTGTGGTGGGCGTACCTCGGGCTGGCGCTCGCCGTCGGGGCGTGGTGGGCGGCGGCCGGCACGCTGCTGATGACGTTCCTGATCGTGCGGGTCTCCGGGCTGGCGCTGACCGAGAAGCGGATGGCGCGCTCCGGCGCGAAGCGCGAGGGGTACGACGAGTACGTCCGCCGCACCAACGCCTTCTTCCCGGGGCCGCGCCGTCGGTAGCGTCCGAGGGCCGGACCGGAGGGCGGTGGCATGACGGGGGAGCCGGCGCCGGCCGTCCTCGCGGCCGACCTCGACGAGCTGGTGCTGCCCCGCGGCGCCTTCGACGCCCTGGTCGCGCACGCCCGGTCCGACTTCCCCTACGAGGTCTGCGGGCTGGTCGGCCTCGGCGCCGACGGGGCGGCCGAGGTCATGCCGGTCGCGAACGCCGACCGGAGCATGCGCTACTACGTGATGGAGCCCCGCGAGCTGCTGCGGGCGATGCGCCGGGTCGAGGACGGGGGGCTCGGCCTCGTCATCTACCACTCGCACACCCACACCCGGGCGTACCCGTCGGAGACCGACGTCCGCCTCGCCGCCTACCCGGAGGCGCTGTACGCGATCGTGACCCTGCAGGACCGCGACGCCCCCGACGTGCGGGCGTTCCGCATCCACGACGGCGTCATCACCGAGGTCCCGGTCCGCATCGCCGGCTGACGCCCGCCGCCGCTCGCGGCCGGACGGTCCCGGGGCGCGGGCGGGTTCGGACCGTTCGCACCCCCGCCGGGGGGCGCCGGGGGGCCACGAGTACCCTCGACGCGTTCCCGCTCCCCGAGCCCCTCCGAGGTGCCCCGTGGCCGTCGTCCGCATCCCGACCGTCCTCCGCCCGCAGGCCGGGGGCGAGGCCCGTGTCGAGGTGGCCGGCGCGACCCTCGGCGAGGTCCTGCGGGCCCTCGTCGCGGTCCATCCGGCCCTCGAGGAGCGACTGCTCGACGGGGACCGCGTCCGCGGGTACGTGAACGTGTTCGTCGACGACGAGGACGTCCGGTACCTCGGCGGGCTCGACGCCCCGGTCGGTGACGCCGCCGAGGTCACGATCATGCCGGCGGTGGCCGGCGGCGCCCGCTGAGCGCTCCCTCAGCCGGCCGCGTCGCGACGCCGGGCCCGGAGGTCATCCGTGCGGTTCGCTGACGTCGCGCAGGTCGTCGGGCGCACGCCGCTGGTCGCCCTGCCGCGGATCTCGCCGCCGGGTCGGACCATCCACCTCAAGCTCGAGGGGCAGAACCCGACCGGATCGGTGAAGGACCGCGTCGCGGCCTCGCTGGTCCGCGAGGCCGAGCGGGCCGGCCACCTCCGGCCCGGTCGCCGTGTCCTGGAGCCCACCAGCGGGAACACCGGCATCGCGCTGGCCGCCATCTGCCGGGTCCGCGGGTACCCGCTGACGTGCGTGATGCCGGAGAACACGTCCGAGGAGCGGCGCCGCGTCCTCGAGATGCTCGGCGCGACGATCGTGCTGTCCCCGGCGATCGAGGGTTCGAACGGCTCCGTCCGGGTGGCGCGCGAGATGGCCGCGGCCGACCCCGACCTGTTCATGCCGTTCCAGTACGGGAACCCGGCGAACCCGCTGGCCCACCACGAGACGACCGCGCCCGAGATCATCGCCGACCTGCCGGACGTCACCGCCTTCGTCGGCGGCCTCGGGACGGGCGGCACGGTCACCGGCGTGGGGAAGCGGCTGAAGCGGTGGAACCCGGACGTGAAGGTCTACGCGGCCGAGCCCGAGTACGGCGACCTGGTGTACGGCCTGCGCAACCTCGACGAGGGGTACGTCCCCGAGGTGCTGGACCTCGAGGTGCTCGACGGGCGCATCAAGGTCGACTCGCTCCGGGCGCTGGAGATGACGCGCCGCCTCGTCGGCGAGGAGGGGATCTTCGCCGGCGTCTCGACCGGGGCCTCGGTCGCCGTCGCCGTCCGGGTGGCCGACCGGCTCCCCGAGGGGTCCGACATCGTCGCGCTCTCGCCCGACGGCGGGTGGAAGTACCTCTCGACCGGCGCCTACGACCCGGGCGACGTCGCGGCGATCGCCGAGCGGATCAGCGGGACCCTCTGGGCCTGAGCGCCGGCGCCCTGCGTCGGGCCCCGACGCGGGACCGGTGCGTCAGAGGATCTGGCTGAGGAACAGCTTCGTCCGCTCCTCGCGCGGGTTCGAGAAGATCGTGTCCGGGTCGTCGACCTCGACGATGCCGCCGTCGGACATGAACACGACCCGGTCGGCGACGTGGCGGGCGAACCCCATCTCGTGGGTGACGCACATCATCGTCATGCCGGACTCGGCCAGCTCCTCCATCGTGTCCAGGACCTCCTTGATCATCTCGGGGTCCAGGGCCGACGTCGGCTCGTCGAACAGCATGACCTTCGGCTCCATCGCGAGCGAGCGGGCGATCGCGGCCCGCTGCTGCTGACCGCCCGAGAGCTGGCCCGGGTACTTCCGGGCCTGCTCGGGGATCCGGACCCGCTCGAGGAGCTGCATCGCCTGCTCCTCGGCCTCCTTCTTCGGCTTGCGCCGCACGTGGCGCGGGGCCAGCGTGATGTTGTCGAGGATGGTGAGGTGCGGGAAGAGGTTGAAGGACTGGAAGACCATGCCGGTCTCGCGCCGGATCTCCTGGATGTCCTTGAGGTCGTCGGTCAGCTCGATGCCGTCGACGACGATGCGGCCGCGGTCGTGCTGCTCCAGGCGGTTGATGCACCGGATCAGGGTGGACTTCCCCGAGCCCGACGGACCGGCGATGACGACGGTCTCCTGCCGGCCGACGACGAGGTCGACGCCCGTCAGCGCCTGGAAGTCGTCGAACCACTTCTCGACGCCGCGCAGCTCGATCATGACCTCGCCGGTGCCGCCCGGCACCAGGCGCTTCCCGATCAGCTCGTCCTGCCCGTGCTGCGTGTCCACGAGGACCTCCTAGCGCGTGCCGACGCCGAGCCGGGCCTCGAGGCGCTGGCTCTCGCGCGACATCCAGTAGCTGATGACCCAGTACACGATCGCGACGAACGTCAGCGACTCGACGATGTACCCCTGCCCGAGGAACTGGTCCTGCTTGGTGACCGAGCGGGAGACGGCCAGCAGGTCGGACTGGCCGATGATGAGGACGAGCGTCGTGTCCTTGAAGAGGCTGATCGCCTGCCCGACGAGGCCCGGGATCACCGCGCGGAGGGCCTGGGGGAGGATGACCAGTCGGGTCTGCTTCCACGGGGTCAGCCCGAGCGCCTGGGCGGCCTCGCGCTGGCCCCGTCCGACGGCCTGGAGGCCGCCGCGGACGATCTCGGCGACGTACGCCGAGGTGAAGAACACGAAGATGATGAGGGCCCGCGTGACCAGTCCCGGCGTCGGGAAGTCCGGTGGGAGGAAGAACGGCAGGATCAGCCACCCGACGAAGAGCAGCGTGATCAGCGGCGAGCCGCGGAAGAACTCGACGTACGCGGTGCAGCCCCACCGGACCACCGGCAGCGTCGAGCGTCGGCCCAGCGCGAACAGGATGCCGATCGGGAACGCCAGCAGCAGCGCCCCGATCGTGTAGAACATCGTGATCAGCAGGCCGCCCCAGTCGGTGGCCGGCACCCCGCCGAACCGGCTGATGATCGCGAGCGACGCCCCGATCCCCAGCACCGTCAGGGCCGGGACCGCCCGACGCCCGCGCGGGGAGAGCCGCTGCGTGACCGCGGCCGCGGCGGCGCCGAGGCCGAGCGCCCCCACGGTCAGCAGCACGGGCTCGACGCCGGACGCGAACGCGAGGATGCCGACGACCAGCAGGACCGGCGGGCCGGCGCGGCGGATCCGCTCGCCCCAGCCGGCGTTCAGCGGGCGGCCGGCGGCCTCGGCGGTCTCACGGGCGGTCGCGGCGATGGCGCCGGCGCCGGCCCCGAGCGCCACGGCGAGGACGGCCAGCGCGATCCAGAGCCGCCCGACCTGGTCGCGGGGGAACGGACCGATCAGGTAGAGGGCGAGGTTGACGCGGACGATCTCCCACCGGGCGTCCACGACGAGGAACCGTACGAACCGGAACAGCGTGATCGCGACCGCCGGCGCGAGGACCAGCGTGGCGACGGCGCTGGGCCACGACGAGAACAGGTTCCGGCGCAGCCAGACGACGGGGTCGCGGGGCCGGACCGGCGGGACGGCGGCGGGGGCGTCGATCGCGGCGGCCATCAGCGCTCCACCAGCTGGAGGCGCCGGTTCGCGACGTTCACGACCAGCGAGATGATGATCGAGAGCGTGAGGTAGCCGAGCAGCACGAGGCTGAGCGACTGCGGCGCCGGCTGGCCGTTCCCCGTCGCGGTCTGCGCGACGCGGAGCAGCTCGGCGTACCCGACGGCGACGCCGAGGGAGACGTTCTTCGTCAGGTTCAGGAACTCGTTGCCCGTGGCCGGGGCCGCGATGCGCAGCGCCTGCGGCAGCGTGACCTGACGGAGCCGCTGCCCGGGGGAGAGGCCGAGCGCGTCGGCCGCCTCGGTCTGGCCCTTCGGGACCGCCTGGATCGAGCCGCGGACGATCTCGGCGATGAAGGAGGCGGTGTACAGGACCATCGCGAGCAGGAGCGAGAGGTACTCGGGGTACAGCGACGCGCCGCCCTCGACCAGCCGGCCGTCGAGGACGGGCAGCGACGGGGTGATCGGCGGGTCGAGGACCAGCCACCCGACGCCCGCGACGACGAGGAACGTCGCCGTCGCGAGCAGGCCGGCCCGGGCCGGTTCGCCGGTGCGCTCGAAGCGGGCGCGGCGGGCCCGGGCGACGACGATCGCGGCTGCGAGGCCGGCGAGCAGCACCGCGAGGTACGTCCGCGAGCCCTCGCCGAGGGTGACCCACGGGATCCAGACCCCGCGGTTCGAGAACAGGAACCCGTTGCTGACCGCCGCGTCCTGGATGCGCGGCAGCACCTCGAGGGTGACCTGGTAGAAGACGATGACGAGGACGAGCGGCGGCACGTTGCGCAGCAGCTCGACGAAGCCGCTGGCGACCCGGGCGATCAGCCAGTTCTGCGAGAGGCGGGCCACGCCGACCACGATCCCGAGCAGCAGCGCGAGGATCATGCCGATCACGGCGACGCGGATCGAGTTCGTGATCCCGACGATCAGCGCCTCGCGGATCGTCCCGGAGGCCTCGAAGTCCGAGCCGAGTATCCTGAAGCCGGCTGGCGCGCCGAGGAACTCGAAGTCGCTCCGGATGCCGAGGCGGTCGAGGTTCGTCGTCAGGTTCGAGACCAGCCAGACGCCGAGGGCGACGACGCCGACGACGAATCCGACCTGGAGCGCCCCGCGGAGGATGCGGACGTCGCGCCAGACGGCGACGCGCGGGGCGTCGGTGGCCGACAGGCCGACCCCTGCCATGTCCCCCCCGTGCGGTCCTGCGCGCACCCCCCGGTGCGCGGCGTCTGGAACCCTACCCCGACGACCGAGGGGCCGCGTCCGAAGACGCGGCCCCTCGGCGTTGGTGCGGGTGGATCAGCGGAACGGCGGGGCGTACAGCAGACCGCCCTCGGTCCAGAGCGAGTTCACGCCGCGCGGCAGGCCCAGGGCCGTGTCCGGGCCGACGTTGCGCTCGTAGATCTCGCTGTAGTTGCCGACCGCCTGGATCACGCGGACCGCCCACTCGGCGTCGAGCCCGAGGCCCGGGTCGAAGTCGGCGACGAGGCCCAGGAACCGGCCGATGCCGGGGTTGGCCTCGGGGTCGGTCGACGCGACGAGCGAGTCGACGTTGCCCTGCGTGATGCCGAACTCCTCGGCCTGGATGGTGGCGAAGGTCACCCACTGGACGACGTCGAACCACTCGGTGTCACCGTCGCTGGTGAGCGGGCCGAGGGGCTCCTTCGACATGACGTCCGAGAGGATCTTCACCGACTCGGTGCCGCCCTGCTCGGCCGGCCAGGTGCCACGGAAGGCGGCCAGCTGCGAGAGGTCGGACGTCCAGCCGTCGCAGCGGCCCGCGTAGTAGGCCTCCTGCAGCTGGTCGTTGTCCTCGAACACCAGGGGCTCGTAGGCGAGGCCCGCGGCGGCGAAGTACGTCTCGAGGTTCAGCTCGGTCGTGGTGCCGGCCTGGACGCAGACGGTCGTGCCGGCCATGTCCGAGATCGAGTCGAAGCCGCTGTCCGTGTCGACCAGCATGCCCTGACCGTCGTAGAACGTGGTGACGGCGAAGGACGCGCCCTCGCTGCCGTCACGGGTGGCGGTCCAGGTCGTGTTGCGGATCAGGACGTCGATCTCGCCGGACTGGAGGGCCGTGAACCGGGCGGACGCCGACAGCGGGATCCACTCGATCGCCTCGGCGTCGCCGAGCACGGCCGCCGCGATGGCGCGGCAGTAGTCGGCGTCGAAGCCGACGTAGGTGTCGCCCTCGGGGGCGGCGAAGCCCGGCAGACCGGTGTTGACGCCGCACTTCAGGGTGCCGCGCTCCTGCACGGCGGCGAGCAGGCTGCCGCCGTCCTGGGCGGGCTCGACGGTGACGGTCTCCTCGGAGCCGCTCTCGGTGGACTCGGCGGGCGCCTCCGCGGCCTCCTCCTCGCCGCCACAGGCGGCGAGGACCAGGCCGGCGGCGAGCGCGACCGACGCGAGTCGGACGTTGCGCTTCCTCACGGTGTCTCCTCGTTCCGGTTGCCGTGGGCGCGGGATCTCCGACGTCCACGGGTGGTGTGGTCGGTACCGGGAGGGCCCCTCGCGAACGACGGGACCGCCCCCCGGTCCTGCCCCCCGACGGCACGCCGACCTGCGCCGGGCAACTATCGGGGTCGCAGGGAGGCTAGCGCGTCGGGGCGACACCGGGGGCAGGCGCCCCCGTAGGCTCCGCCGCCGGTCCGACCGGGGGGTTCGAGATGGCGGAGCGGCACGGACGGGCCGGGGGTCGGGGCGGCGACGCCCTGCGGCCCGTGACGCTCGTCCCGGGGGTCCAGCGCAGCCCGGCCGGGTCGGTCCGCATCGACGCCGGGGGGACGTCGGTCCTGATCGCCGTCAGCGTCGAGGACCGCGGCCCACGCTGGCGCGACGGGCGGGGCTGGGTCACGGCCGAGTACGCGATGCTGCCCGGCGCGACCGACACCCGGGCCGCCCGCGACCGCCGGGGCGTCGGCGGCCGGGCCAAGGAGATCGAGCGCCTGATCGGCCGGTCGCTCCGGGCCGCGGTCGACCTCGACGCGCTGCCGGACGTGACGATCACCGTGGACTGCGACGTGCTCGCCGCCGACGGTGGGACGCGGACGGCGGCGATCACGGGCGGCTGGGTCGCCCTCGCGCTGGCGCTCGACGCCGTCGGCGCCCCGGCGGCGCTGACCGGGCAGGTCGGAGCGGTCTCGGTCGGCCTCGTCGACGGCGTCGCGCTGCTCGACCTCGACCAGGCCGAGGACAACCGGGCCGACGTCGACATGAACGTGGTCGCCACGGCCGACGGCGCGCTCGTCGAGGTCCAGGGCACGGCCGAGGGCGCACCCTTCACCCGCGGTCAGCACGATGAGCTGCTGGACCTGGCCCTGGCCGGGTGCGCCCGCCTGGGCGAGCTGCAGCGCGAGGCCCTCGCGGCGGCCCGCCGTGGATGACGTCGTCGTCGCGACGGCCAACCCGCACAAGCTGACCGAGATCGCGGCCATCCTCGCCGCCGCGACGGACGGTCCGGTGCCGCGGCTGGTCCCGATGTCCGAGCTCGGCCTGCCGTCGCCCGTCGAGGACGGCGCGACGTTCGCGGCGAACGCCCTGATCAAGGCCCGGGCCTGCGCGACGGCGACCGGCCTGCCGGCCGTGGCCGACGACTCGGGGATCGTCGTCGACGCGCTCGACGGGGCGCCCGGCGTCCGGTCCGCCCGGTTCGCCGGCGAGGACGCCGACGACGCCGCGAACAACGCGCTGCTGCTGGCGCGGCTCGCGGACCTCGGGGCGACGTCGCCGGCGGCGCGCCGGGCCGCGTTCGTCTGCGCGGCGGCGCTGGTGCGGCCCGGCGGCACCGAGCACGTCGTCGAGGGGCGGATGCCCGGCCATGTCGTCGCGGCGCCGCGTGGTCGCCACGGCTTCGGGTACGACCCGCTGTTCGTCGCGGACGCGACCGTCGACGGGCGGACGAACGGCGAGCTGACGCCGGCCGAGAAGGATGCGATCAGCCACCGCGGTGCGGCGTTCCGCGCCCTGGCGCCGGTCCTCCTGGCCGCCCCGACGGGCTGACGTCAGCCGGCGGCGACGAGGGCCGCGGCCAGCGCCGGCCAGCCGTCCGCGGCCCAGGCGTCGAAGTCGCGACCGGAGAGCGTCGCCAGCCCGAGTCCCGGACCCGGTGCCGCCCAGATCAGCGATCCCGACCGTCCGAAGTGGCCGACGGTGTCCGGCGGCAGCGGCCCGCCCCAGTGCGGGTCCTTCGCGCCCCGCCGCTCGAGGCCGAGCGTCCAGGGGTTGGGGCGCTGCCGGCCGAAGCCGGGCAGCACGCCGGCCAGGTCGGGGTACGCCGGGGTCGTGAGGGCGGCGTGGACGTCGGGGCCGAGCGCCCGCGGGGCGAGGAGCTCGCGGACGAACCGGCCGAGGTCCTCGGCGCTGGCCTCGGCCCCCCAGGCCGGCGAGCCCTCGAGGACGGTGGTGGTCATCCCGAGCGGGCCGGTGACCCGGTCGCGGAGCACGGCGGGGAACGGCCGGCCCTCCCGCGCGGCGACGAGGTCGCCGAGGACCTCGTACGCCCAGTTGCCGTAGGTCCGGCGCGTGCCCGGCGGGATGGTCCGGCTGCCCGCGTCGAAGCCGAGACCGGCGGTGTGCGCGAGCAGGTGCCGGACCGTCGCGCCCTCCGCGGCGGTCGGTCCGGCCGGCTCGTCGAGGTCGAGATGGCCGGCCGCGGCCGAGGCCAGGACCGCCGCGGCCGTCAGCGGCTTCGTGACGGAGGCCAGCGGGCGCGGCGTCGACGTGTCGCCGCGGACGGCCAGTTCGCCCTCGGAATCGACGACGACGGCCGCGGCGTGGGGGACCGGCCAGGCGTCGACGGCGGTCAGGGCGGCGGCGAGCCCGACGGCGCGGGCGGCGCGGTCCGGGCGGGCGGGCGCGGGCATCGGGGCTCCGGGGGGCGTCAGGCGGCGGGGGACGGTGCCGCACCGGGCGGCTGCTCGCCGTGCTGGACGGCGGCGATGCCGGCGACGAGGAGCAGGCCCCCGACCAGCTGCGGCGGACCCGGCCGCTCGGCCAGCACCGCCCAGGCGATCAGCACGGCGGCGAGGACCTCCGACAGGGCCACGAACGACGCGACCCGCTGCCCGAGCCGCGCGACGGCCGCGATGCCCGTGAGGTACGCGACGGCCGTCGCGACCAGCGCCAGCCAGACGGCGGGGACCAGCCACGACACGGTCCGTCCCACGACCTCGGTCGTGACCGCCGCGACCTCGAGCGGCACGACGCCGGCGAGACCGGCGACGAGGATCGTGAGCGCGCCGACGGTCGTGCCGCCGGCCGCGAGGACCATCACCGGCACGGTGTCGCGGGCCCGCTCGCCGAGCGTGAAGAACGTCGCGAGGAACACGGCCGCGAGCAGCCCCCATCCGACGCCGACGAGGTCGAGACCGCCGACGCCCCACGGCTCGAGGACCAGCATGAGGCCGGCGACGGCGACCACGGCGCCGAGCAGCGTCGCGGCGGCCGGCGCGCGCCGGGTCCGCAGCGACGACCAGCCGAGCAGCAGGACGGGGGCGGAGAACTCGAGCATCAGCGCGACGGCGACGTCCAGCCGCTCGACCGCGTTGAAGTAGGCCAGCTGGGTGCCGGCGGTCGCGACGACGCCGTACGCGAGCACCACGCGGGCGGCGCCCCGGGGCAGCGGCCACCACGTGCGCCGTCCGGCGGCGGCGATGGCGAGCAGCACGACCGCACCGCCGGAGAGCCGGACGAGGACCGCACCGGCCGGGCTCCAGCCGGCGGCGATCAGCGCCTTCGCCATCGTCCCCGAGCTGCCGAAGGTGACCGCGGAGGCCAGCGCGATCGCGATGCCGCCGCGGGCGGCGGCGGGCGTGCGCGCGGCGTCGAGCCGTGGCGTCGCCGTCATGGGGGCTCCGGCGCGGGGGAGGTCGGACGGGGTCCGGGGGAGGGGCGTGCGGGCGTCCGCGGTGCGGGCGTGCGAGCGGGGGGAGTCGAACCCCCACGGGCCAGGGCCCACTGGGACCTAAACCCAGCGCGTCTGCCGGTTCCGCCACGCTCGCCCGGCGCGCGACGGCCGGCCGCGAGGGCCGGCCGTCGTGCTGGTGCGCCGCCAGGGACTTGAACCCCGAACCTGCCGGTTAAGAGCCGGATGCTCTGCCAATTGAGCTAGCGGCGCGTGCTGGACCGCGGTCGGTGCCGGCCGCGGTCCCGGGGTGAGTGAGGGGACTTGAACCCCCGGCCTCCTGGACCACAACCAGGCGCTCTAACCAGGCTGAGCTACACCCACCGGGTCCGCACCCGGGCGGGTGCGTCGGCGGAGGATACGGCCTCCGTCGGTCCCGGGGTGGACGCGGGGGCCACGGACCCCGACGAAAGTGATACGCTCCGTGTCACTATGGTGACCCTCCGGCTCCCCGCCGACCCGGCCGACGCGGCCGGGCTGCCGCTGCACGCCAGGGTCGCGGCCGCGCTCCGGCGGGCCCTCGCCGAGGGGCAGGTCGCCCCCGGCGGCCTGCTCCCGCCGGCCCGCGATCTCGCGGCCGCGCTCGACGTCCACCCGAACACGGTGCTCCGCGCGTACCGGGCGCTCCGCGACGAGGGACTCGTCGACCTCCGGGCCGGTCGTGGCGCCCGGGTGCTGCCCGGCGCCGACGCCCCCGCGGCGCTGACCGGTCCGGTGGACGCGCTGCTCGCCGCGGCGGCCCGGGCCGGCGTCGACCTCGACGGCGTCCTCGCGCTCGTCCGGGCGCGCGCACGGCCCGGCACCACCTCCCGATCGTCCACCACCCCCCGTCCGAGCACCGAGGAGGCCCCGTCATGACCACCACCCGTCCGCCCCGACCGCCCGCCGTGCGGCCCCGCCCGGCCGAGCTCGTGCTGCCCGTCGCCGGCCTCGCCGTCGCCGCGGTGCTGCCGTTCGCGTACGGCGGTCGCCTGCCCGACCCCGTCGCGTCGCACTGGGGGTTCGGCGGCGTGCCGGACGGGAACCTCCCGATCCCGGTCGACCACCTGGTGCTGCTGGCCGCGACGCTGCTCGTCGCGCTCGGTCCGCTGCTGGCGGCGGCCCGGGCCGACCGGGCCGCCGCCCGCGTGCTGGTCGGCCTCGCGCACGGCGGCGCCGCCCTGTTCGCGCTCCTGCGGTGGTGGACGCTCGAGGCGAACGCCGACGCGGCGACCTGGCGCGACGCCGGACCGCTGCTCGCCGGCGACGTCCTCGTCGCGCTCGGGGTCGGGGTCGCCGCCGGCCTGCTCGGTGCGTGGCTGGCCCGGACGCGCCCGGAGCACCCGCCGGCGACGCGGACCGTCGCGCCCGTCCCGGTCGCCCCCGGCGATCACGTCGTCTGGATCGGTCGGCAGACCGCCGGACCCGCCCTCGTCGTGCCGGCCGTGGCCGTCGTCGTCGCCGCGGTCCTGGTCGCGATCGTCCCGGGCCCGGCCGCGGTCGTCGTCCCGGCGCTGGTCGTCGCAGCGGTCGCGCTCGCGACGTTCACACGGGTCGCGGTCGACGTCTCGGACCGGGGGCTGTCGGTCCGGCTGGGACCGTTCGGCTGGCCGCGGATCCGGGTGCCGCTCGCCGAGGTCACGTCGGTCGCGGTCCAGCACGTGGAGCCGATGGCCCACGGCGGCTGGGGCTACCGGGCGATGCCCGGGGTGCGCGCCGTCGTCGTGCGGCGGGGCGAGGGGCTGCGCGTCGGCCGCCGGGGTCGGGCCGACCTGGTCGTCACGGTCGACGGCGCCGAGGACGCCGCGGCCGTGCTGACCGCGCTCATCCCACCACGGTGACCGTGATCGTCTCGGTCGCGCCGAACGCCAGCTGGGTCCCGTCGCTGAGTTGCGCGCAGAGCGTGTGGGGCCCCGGCTCCAGCTCGATCGTGCGCCGGTCCGAGCCGTCGTTCAGCGCGACGACGCCGCGCCCGACGGCGTCGAGGGCGGCGGCCGGGACCAGGTCGCCC
>Ga0075476_10000391_pt1 | contig 19272 bp, 14 predicted proteins | sample DEB08_DNA_5_FD_76339 | JGI IMG/M metagenome (GOLD analysis project Ga0075476, IMG submission 76339) | Aqueous microbial communities from the Delaware River and Bay under freshwater to marine salinity gradient to study organic matter... | ecosystem: Environmental > Aquatic > Marine > Coastal ...
CTGCTTCAATTACTCTAAGTGGTTGTCCTATTTTCATTTTTTTCCTTTCTTTACTGCACTCCAAACAGATCGTTATATTCACTGTCCGAAATATGATTGTTTTTATAGAGATACTCTTTAAAGTACGGATATAGCCCTTTAAAGAAATGCATTGGATGCTCTTCGGTTTTGGTTCGATTAGTTGCCATTAATTCTGCTGGATATCTATTCTCTAAATAACCGTGATATCTAAATCCAAACTTTTGTGCAAGATTTGGATATACAAGTAAGTGATTCCTTCCTAATGATTTTTCTCCAAGCATCACATTGAAGTGTGCAAATGCAAGGAGTGATTTAATATAATCTGGAAAAAAGCTGTCTAATTGTTCTTGAGCTCTCCTTAAACTAGTAATCGTTGTTAATCTTCCTTGTCTTCTTCTTCGCTCCATCATTGAAATCCATCTATTTCTATCTCTATTTAGCTGAACTAAGTTATCATCGTTTACTTTTTCAAACTCAAGTCTCATTTCTTCTAGCGAAGGAAGTTGGTGCCGCATTATTCGGTTAGTAGCTTCAACTACTTCTGCAATGTATCTAAATTTTGTGTATAAAAATGGATGATCTCGTAAAGGTAAAAAATTAGAGTTTTTTGATTGATCACCTGTTAAGTATTCAAACCCATCATCATCATAACCTGTAGTATTAAATCGAAGTTCAAAGTCATATCCATAAAGCTTTAAAACATTGGTGAAATAATTATCGAGATAAATGACCCATTGATATGTGACGTAGAATTTTTCTGCATCATCTTTACCAATCATGTTGCCTAAATAAGAAACTAAACTATAAAGCGTGTCGAGCTCAAGCAGTAAATAAAATTTTTTAGGTTCAACATATTCCGAGCGGTATCCTAACTCGCATTCAATAGTTACTCCCGTAAGTGAAACTTCAGCGAGTAAATTAATATCTTTTAATTCAAGAGTTTTTGCAACGGGACTATAAAAAAGAAGTTTTGCTAATTGCTTTTTCTCATCTTGAGTATAAAAATCTAGATTTTTTGCTAACTCATTAGTATATGACCTTAAAAGTGGAGTACTGTCATGTCCAAAACCACCACTATTAGGCGAAGCAAACTCTTTTATGGAATAATATCCACAACTACAGTAAGGATTTGGAGCGCTGTGATTATAGTGATTACATTTAGCTTTTCCAGACCATGGTTTCATAGAATCATGTTGCTCACCAAATCCAGGTGGTACTACTTCATTAAAATCACTCCAAGTATTAAATCCATTATTTTTATTAATATTAAAACCATAAACGGGATTAAACTTCCAAACACGATATGCAGTTATATCGCCAATAACTAATAATGGATCTATTTTCTCACTATTACATCTAGCACAAACTACTCCGTGATGGTTTCTTTTGTCATTAGTAATGCAATTACAAATTTTTATATTACTCATTTATCTCCTCCCAACATGTCCAATGTGAAAAGAGCTACAAAAATTACAGTGATAGGAAACAATTAAGGTGTTAGTTCTTTTACTAGCTCTCTTAGCTTTTTTCTGAGCTATAACCTTAGTGTGATATTGCATTTTTCTCCTACAACTCCAGCATTGAATACACAAACAAGTTGATCCATTAACAATAGACCAACAAAGCATTGGTCTATATTTAGTTCGTGTTTTCACTATCGCAGCCCCTGTTTTTAGTGATTTTGACTAAAATTATAAACCTTTTTGGTAAGTATGACAAATAATATTTTACTTTTTTTGTATTTTTCACTAATAATATATTCTTCTATAATTGTCTTTATGGGTGAGAGTGAACGATTTCCAATATCGTTGAGTGCGGTTAATATTGTTTGTTTTAAAATTGATTGGCACGAACGAATGCTGAATGTGTTGTTAGTTAAACGAAGTATTTCACCTCATAAAAACAAATGGTCTCTCCCGGGTGGTTTTGTTCAAGTTGATGAATCTATTGAAGAAGCTGCTAAGAGAATTTTTATTCAAGAAACTGGATTAACACCAAACTATTTGAGCCAATTTAGAACCTACAGTGATACAAAACGAGATAAAAGGATAATTAATGAAAAATCGGATGAGAAAGCTAGAGTTATAACTACTGCTTTTACGGCTATATACACTGATAATGAAAAGCCATACCTCCATGATGAAAGTGAAGACATACGTTGGTTCAAGATCCCTAGAAGATATGTATCAAGATATATTCCAGAGGATATGGCTTTTGATCATTACGAAATCTTAATGGATTCTTCAAATAGGCTTCGAATATCACTGGAATACAGTGGTTTAGCTACTCGTTTCTTACCAGAACATTTCACATTGGGACAAATCCAAGATATTTATGAGATTATTTGGGAGGTGGAACTAGATCCTGCAAACTTTAGGGAGAAACTTACTAATGTTGAAGGTTGGATAAAAGAGTCTAAATCTGGTCCTAAAGATGCGGAACCAAGAAGAGGAAAGCCTCCAACATGGTACAAAGAACATGATATTCCACAGTTTGATAGGATGATTACTAATCCTAATGGCGCTGTAATTAGAGAAAAAGAATCAGAATATCAGAAAAACCTAGATAATTTAACAGGTGAAATACATATAGTTCAAAAAAATAAATAAATGGCACATAGTTGGGTGGTAAAAGAAAGAAATAATGAAAATATATCGATTTCTGCTGGTTTTAAAAGCTATACAGTAGGGCCAATTTTAATATTCAAGTTAATTAATTCAGAAAAGGGAAAATATAAAGACACTGAAGAAGTTGCTAATGTTGTAACAAATTTAATTATTGAAGCTGAGCTGAAAAAACTTAAAATTGCCTTAAAAAAAATAAATAAAAAGTATTTTAAAGGTTTCGACAAAGTTCTTTATAAAAATAAAGTTGAATCAATAGTAAAAAAATTTGAAAACAATACTTTTGAATTACTCACTTTTGAAATTCATAAGATGTTACGTGAACAAAACAATGGTGGTCTGTTAAACAATTATGAATTACTGATTGATAGTGTTGTAAATGGATTTAGGAATTTTTGGACACATGAATATCCTGAATTAGAGAGATACGAAACTATATACCGTAATTTTAAAAGAGATGTTTCTAATTCTTTAGAAGAATTTGAAACTTCAATAAAATCATATAAAAAATATTTAAAAAATATTGATCGAAATATATTTAAACAATTAGATGAAGCTTTATTGCATTACGAAATTGAGCTTAACTCCAGCAGCATTATTAAGAAAAATCATACATTTAAAAAATTAATTAGTGATGATAATTTATTAGAAGAGAATTATAAAAATATCTCAAAATTTGAATCCTGGTTATATATAAGAACTTTATTAGCACACGCCATTGAAACAACTGTTAAAAAAGAAGAAGCTGCGAGGATTGCTCAAGAAAAAGCTGAAGCTGATGCTAAAGCTGAAGCCAATAGAATTAAAAAAGAGAAAGATAATATAAATAAAAAATATAGAGAATTAAACATTCAATATGAAAAATATAAATCTCATATACAAATTATTAATAACGACTTTTCTGAAGAAATTGAAAATTTTCTATTTGATTTAAAAGAAAGATTTATAAAGTTAAACACTTCTGAAATTCTTTCTTTAAAACCCGGAGTAGATATTTTTTTTGATAAATTACAAACATATATTGACAAAATTAACGAGCCTGAAAAAACTATAAAACTATTTTTGGAATCTAAAAATATTAACTTTTTAATAGTAAGAGGAAAGGCGGGTGTTGGAAAAACTACTTTAATTAAACAGTTAATAAAGACATACTACAGTGGCAGAACTCTATTACCTCTGTTTAAAGATTTAATAAATAGTAAAGAAATTATAGTTACAGCACCTACACGAGTTGCTTGTGCAAACATAAGACAGAGAAAAATATGGCATTCAAGAACTATTCAACATATTGTTAATGAGTTTGAAAAAAAGTCGTCTTACAAAGTAAATTCAGATTTAAATAAAATAAAACTTTTGATAATAGATGAGTCAAGTATGATTGGTGAATCATTATTCAAAAGAATAAATAATATTTTTGCAAAGAATATTTCTAATGGCCAATTAAAAATTGTTTTTATTGGAGATGAAGCTCAATTAACTCCAATAAATGAAAGTGTGTCCCCAACGTTATCCAAAAAGAAATTAGAAAGTGCCTACAATGTAATTAATGACTACAAGGGTTTAGAGCTTGAATTAAACATTGATTTTCGACTCTCATCTAATTTTAATTCTGAATATATTTCATTCCTTGAAGACTTGAGAAATCCAAATATTGATCATAAAAACATAATTAAAGATATGAATTCAAGATTAATAGCTAGTAATAGTGTGCGTTTAGTTGAAGAAGATAACCAGGTAGTTAGTTTTTTTAACAAATGGGTCGATGTAGGAATATATGTAAAAGAACGATTAGATAACGAAGAAAGCTTTGATGAAATATTATATAGCCTAAACAAACGAGAAAATTTTCAAAACAATCTATTCTCTACATCCGATGTTTTTGCAGCGTTTGAATTGTATAAAAATCAAAATAATTACAGACCAAAATTAGTAGAACTTTATTCAAAATTTTATCCTGATGTTGAAAAGAGAATAGAAAATCCAAAAAATTTAAATACCATTATGAGCCTTTTTAGAACGAATGAACAAGCGACTCATGTAAATGTAAACATTAGAAACTATCTTTTTAATCACAAACTTAAAGAAAATGAATATATTTGCAAAGGTGAAGTTTTAAAAGTTGAATTAACTGCTTTCGATGAAAGTTTGTATAGTGATGAGCGCTTATACCGAGGTGATACATTTGTTGTAGTTTCTGAACCTAATTTAATAAGTGATAATTTTTATGAAGTTAAGTTATGTCAAATAAATCAAAATATTCGCAATCCTGTAACATTTTTTCTTGATAAGTATTTGAATATAACCAAAACAATTAATGCCGTTGTTTGGACAGGAGGGTTAAAGTACTTGGTTGATAGTAACGGAAAGCACTTAGAAAATGAAAATTTAAAAAAATTATTTTTTGAAAATATCAAAAATAACAAGCTATCACTAGATGAGAACACTCTTAAAAAAATAAACTATTCTTATTGTGTCTCCTATGATTATGCAAAAGTTACTTTTGCATCTCAGGGAGGTGAGTGGGATAACATCATTATTCAATCTGGAGACGTCTGGACAAATGTAAAAGATTCACATAGATACCTATATACGGCTTTTACAAGAGCTACAAAACAAGTTTATTTGTATTCTTAATGTATATTAAAATTTAACAATACCAAGTTCTGGATTCTGTTGTGTTCCTACTATAACTCCCCTATCTAAAAATAAATTAAAGGTTTCACAACTAGTCTCAGGTAAAAGAGCACATGCGTAACAAGCACCAATATTTAAACCACCTGGTCCTTGCGTTCCAGTTTCATTACAAACAGGATCTGTAGAACACCACAAGGATCTTCTTATTGCATTTTCAAATAAAATATTAAATCTCTCTGGTTCACCTAAAGAAACCAGACCACCCATTGTGCCTTCTACATCACCTTGAGATGTATATATAAGTAATCCTGTCATATCAAATTCATCACCTGCATTAGATACATACAGCCTTTCACTTACTGATGCGGCACTATAACCAGCTTCGAATGCAATTTCATTTATTAATAAATGAGATAATGTATGAACAAATAACAACTCAAAACTTATTTCTCTATCTTGTTTGTAGCCTGAATTCTCTTCTTTGTGTAAATTTTCAATTAAAGGCTTCAATCTATTCTGTACTATCACGCTATTGATGTGTTTACTGAACTTACTTAAGTTAAATTCTAAAAAAATACCTTCTCCACTTGCTCTAACAGCTGGAAGCCACCTATTGCCTACATTTTGCTTTGTTCTCCATAACATTTCTTTTGCGTTTTCTAATCCTAAATTCCCTCCTCTGCGATTAAATCCTGCTAAAGCACGAGTTTGTAAAATCGAATCAATCAAAACTACATTGTTGACATATTCTTGAACAAAATTGGAATAATTTTTTATATCAAATTTTTTTGTCCTAATATATTTACTTTTACTAGCTTTGGAAAGAACTGTGTATTCATGATATCGAAATTCTTTATCTGTTATGGGTTTTTGACCTTGCTCAGATGTATCAATTTTTTGTCCACTTAAGTAAACTAATAATGCTTTTCTAATTAAATCTTCTGGTTCAGGAGAAAGTTCAGTTAAGATTCTTTGATTATTTCTATTTAACAATTTATCAATTCTATTTTGGACATATTCAATAGATTCACCTACACAGTCCATCCTTTCTGATTCAATGTCAAAAAAGAAATTTCTTCTATTGTCCGAAAAAGAAAGAAGCAACTCCGAAATTTCATTTGATGACTCTGGTGGAGGTATAAATAATGAAGTTTTCATTAAAGGCTGGTATAGAATTGTTTGGTTCACAAACAAACCAGTTATGATTTCATTACAATCTTGTTTAAATGAAGCACCATGCCAAGGCTGACCACCTTTACAGGAACTAATTTCTTTATTTAAATTTTGAAAACCTTTAATTAATGACTCACTTTTACCACACTTTGTACATTTGACTTTTTGACCTTGAACACCTGTTCCAGAACCTTGAATAAACTTTAAATTAGTTATACCACAAGTTGGTTTTGGATCATTATGTGCCCACTCTTCCCATGGAAATTCATCTAGATGTCCATTTTTACAGGCAACAACTAGATTAACTTGATACATTCGAAAATTGAAATTAGATTCTGAACTACACTTGTTGCAAATTCTATTTGAAGATGCATCTGATTCTTGAAATCTATCCATTAAACTACATTTCCTGTTTGAACAGTAACTAATTTTTGGGAATCTAAAAAAAGGTACAGGTACAAATGCATTAGCAGCTTCTGTTGAATCTCTCCATTCTGGTGGCTCTTTAAAGAAATCCACATTTAAATATCTCTGAAGTCTTATATCAATCAACTTATCAGCATCTGGATCCATTCTTTTTTTCAAATAGGGATTGTTAATTGTATATTCCTGAAACCAATGGTCGAGTCCGGCACAAATCATTGTTAACCCACCAACTTGAACTCTTAAACTACCTACTCCAAAAGAACCTACTAGTTGAGATTTTCTTATATCATCACTCATTAATTTCTTCTTCTTCTGTAGTTGGAGAGGGGGCTTTGATGATAACTCCTTTCGCAGTTTGGTCAACTGACCTCATTGAATCAGGCATTAAAAATGACTCTTCTCTTTGTCTTCTCCAAGAACCTGCTTGCATTATCAATGGTCTCTCTTCTATTTTGTTATCAAATTCATCTTCATATCTATTTGCTTGTATCGACCTCCATTTTTTTGGTATATCCTCAAGATATTCGTCTATGTCATTAGAACTTTTAGTATCTTTTAAAATTAAACTATTTCTTTCTTTCATTAAGTTTTTAAATTCTTCAAAAGCACTTTCTGGAAATTCGAACGTTCTACCCTTGAAATAAATTGAAGGTAATTTACAACTTAGGAACATAAAAAAAGCACCGTGTAACATTCTTTTAACTGCTGCGTCTGAAAATGGTGTAACCGAAGTAGGTTCTACAGTGGAGTGAAGCGCGTTATGATAACTAGTAAATTTTTCATAGTGAGACCTATCTCTTGCTCTAAATGGACTGAAAATTGTAATTACTAAACCTGGTTTTTTAGAGTCTCTTCCAATTCTTCCAGTTGATTGTATATATTGAGATGTATTTTTTGGTTGATTTAATAAAATCATTAATGATAATCTTTGAATGTCTATCCCAACTTCAATTATGCTTGTTGCTAAAACAAACTGTGTGACTTCACTTTTTTTATTTTTATCCAAAGATAAATTTAGTTGATTCATTGTTGAAACAACATCTGCACTATCAATTCTTGAAGTGAGTTCCATTACTTCCCAATCATTTGGTCTGTAAACTTTTTCTTTTTCTTGATAATCTAATTGATATTTTTCATGAAGCTGATTTAACTTTCTAACCATATTTTCAGATAACAAACTATAAGTTGTGCCAAGCTCTCTCATTGAACCAAAATAACATAGGTTGGTGTACCAAGGATCTTTACTCTCTAAATCCTTAAAAAAACTTAATGCTTGTGAAGTAGCCGAGTAAACATTTGTTTGTGTTTGCTGTGTAGGAGTTCCCGGTGTAAAGATTCCAAGATACACTTTACCTTCAGACTTGTTATCAATCTTTGAAAAATATGAATCGTCAATTGAAATACTCGTAGGTGGAAATATTTTTGAATTCTCTCGAGCATAAAGCCCAAGTAGTTGTTTTTTTGAATTTCTAATTGTTGCTGTTGAACATATAATTTTTGGTTTAATTTTTAAACCATCCTTATTGTTTAAACAAAAATAATCAACTATTGTTTCAAAAAAACCGACAGCAGATCCAAGTGCATTTGTAATTAAATGAAGCTCGTCTTGAATTATTAGAGAAGGAGGTTTACCTGTTTGTATGCCATTTTTATCATATCCAAATATAGATCGTGCAGAATTTCTCCAAGGAAACCTCGAAAACTTGTCAACTGTTGCTATTAGAAATGAAACGGGTTCTTCATATATGTCTTCGTCTGTTACTTTAATTGGAAGATTGTTAAAGAAATGACATTTAGGATCAGGGCAATGGAGCTGTGTAGATTTTGTAGTTGACTTAATTCCTAATACTGTACTAAATTTTTTATTTCTTCCTATTTCTGCTCCACACCATGGACAGGATTGAATAATATATAAACTTTTTGCATAGGGATATTTTTTAAAATCCTTTAACTCAGCAAGGTTTCCTTGTGCGGTACCACTTGAATTTGGGGTACCCCTAGTATTTGGAGTTGTGTCACGACCAACCCAAATTCCAATAGTAAATGGATTTAATCCTAATAATTCACTATTTTCTTGCCTTATTTTTTCCATTGCACATATCAACCTAGAAGACCTGTCAAATTGTTGTGCGGTAAGAAGTCTTAGAGTATACCTCATGATTATTCCAGTACTATTGTCAGTTTTATTCTGAATTCGTCTTAAAAATAACGTAAAAGCTGAAAGCCCCAGATATGCTTCAGTTTTTCCACCTCCAGTTGGAAACCATAATAACTCTACGTTTTCTCTATAAACAGATTCTTCGTTGAATATCGATTCTAAATTCAAGAGTATAAAAGCAATCTGAAACGGTCTCCATTTTGGTACTATGTCTTTTTCGACAACATCTTTATCAAACTCTCTAGTTTTACTACTATTTTTCTCAAATTTAACCATCCTTCTAATATTTTCAGGATCAGAGGGTCTTCTTTGCTGTTGGTACATAGCTAAATTTGCAAGTTCAAACGCCTTTTTAACTTCTTCATTTGTTTGTATTAACTTCAAACCATCTCTCATTCTTTCTAAGGCTGTTCTGCATTCTGAAAGACTCTCTATAGCTACATCTTCAAAAAAAGGATCGATTTCTTGGGCTTGGTTTTTTTGCTGATTAATCCAATTTTCATATTGATCTAATAGTTCTTTTAATACTTTGTAACCAGTTCCATTAGCTAATTCATTCATAGATATATCAAAATTATTATCAGTACTTGTATTTAAAATTTCTGGTGTAGTTTTTTTTAATTTAACAAGAGGAATTGTCTGGGAGTAAATTTGTAAGTCCTCACCCCAGTTTACACTTACACCATGACCTATTGCGTAAGTTGGATGTTCCCTGTAAAGCATTTCAAATTTTTTATTTTCCATATCGATATAACTCTTGTTATTAAATTTTCTTTCCGAAGGGTACGGTAAGATATTTGAATTTCCTTCTTCTGTTATATTTACATTTATTTCTGCTTGAAATAGAGAAGATAAACTTTCTTTGGAATAACCAGTTGTTATATTTTCATAAACTATAGTTCCAATAAACCCTTTATTGTATTTTCTTATATAAAGAGAATACTTAACAGTTACACCTAGAAAATTTTTTACTCTATCTTGTTCATTTAATGGGACATAACCTCTTTCCTTAACTTTTTTAATTAAAGAAGGATCTACTTCTAATTTGTCAACATACTTATTTCTCAGAAAAAAGTTTCTAAAAGGTTTTTTTACTCCGCTTGAATTTTCATACGCTTTTAATGACTGGTATATTCCACCTGAAAAAGTAAATTCAATTTTAGTTTTTTCTGTAAATTTAAAATAAAAACTTAGTGCTATGGCATTTGGCTTTCTTTCATTTACAGCGTTAATTTCTAACTCAGAATCTATATTTTGATCTTTAGCACTATATTTTGATGGGTTTTTCTCTACTCTACTTCTTAAATTTTCTTCAAACTTATCATTTATTTCAGTTGCAATGTTCATATCTAGTAAGCTTTGACTATCTTCAAATTCGTCACTTTCTGAATTTTCATCTATAGTTGCACCTGGTGGATACAAGATACCAGCAGAATATTGTTTTAGCGGATTAAAGCCTGGATCGTACATATGCAAGATTTCTTCTCCAGTAATTTCATCGCAAAATAATTTATTTATTTCTTCTTTATTTTCAAAAATTATTTCTTCTGAAGTATTTATCTTATGAAATTTTAAATCATTGTTTAATGTCAGAGGTCCAACAAAATCTGTAGTAATAAAATTTATAAGCTTTTCTCTGTTTTCAACATGATTAATACTCATTACTTAAAAGCTCCTCTGTGTCTTCTTTTATATGTAAAAATGTAGTTTCTAATCCTCTAGACAAACCAGTATAAAGTTGATTTGTTAGATCATTAATATCTAAAAAGTGCTCTGATGCAATATCAACAACTATTATTGTATTGAACTCTAATCCTTTAAATCCTTTAATTGTTGAAAAATAAGGACCTGGTTGACTTTGTTTAATTTCTTTAAAATTATATTCGTAAATTTTTTTGTCTGGATGTTTTGCATTATAGGATTCAACTATACCTTTTTTCTTTGGACTTAGAAATATAATTTCTTCCTTACTGTAAACTTTTAATAATTTTTCTAAATTTCTTTCAATGTTTTCAAGCTGTTCATTATCATCTTTGTATTGATATCTCGCAGGTAACACATTGCCATCCGATCTTATTACTTGATAATAAGGCTCAATGTTAATGTGTTGTTCAATCATTTTTACAATGTTATAAGTATTTCTACAATTAACTCTTAAATAAAAACTAAATGCAGATTGTTCAAGAAACTTATCAAGTGTGAATTCAGGGTTTGAAGTTTTGTGATACAGAACTTGATTTTCAAAATCAGCAAAAAAGTGCCATTTTCCTGCTTTGAGTCCGCCAGTCAATAACATATCTAAAATTATCAAATTAGTTTCTGATACGATATCTTGAAATTCATCTATTATCAAATAATCAAATTTAATATCATTTTCAATTATTTTGTCAGATGCAATATTTAATAATTCATTATCAAACCAGGTTTTTGGTAGACTATCAGGCACTTCAATATCTGCTATATCGATTAATAATTGGTGAAAAGTTGAAATTGTCAAATTTTCTTTTGAATATTTTTGTGAAAGAAATTGATTCAAGCCTCTATTGAAACACAAGATTAAAACTTTCTCATTGTCTTTAGCATTAGAGAAAGCTAATTCCATTGCTAAAGTAGTTTTTCCTGTTCCGGCAGGTCCTTTAATGAGAAGTCTGTCTTGAGTTTTTGCAGTGGCAAGAACACTTTTTTGTTCTGGCGTAAATTCTGAAATTTCAGTATTTATTCTTGTTGAGCGTTCTTCAGAAGATTCAATATAACTTTTAAACTCAGGTCTTAAAATTGAAATACATTTTCTAATACTTGATGCGTTTGTAGCATTATTATCTTTAAAATCTCTTTTTTTTCTCTCTTTACCTATTTGATTTTCAATTGCTTCAAGTAAGAAGGTCGATAACGGCTTTGAGTGATACGTGTTTTTGTCACATAATTTCCAACTTTCATACTCTTCAGTCTCATAATTAAAACTAGCTTTATAAGCAATAACTACATGGGTGAAAACCATCTGAAAAAGTTTTGTCGGTGCGTCTTTACTTTCCTCTAATAGCTCCTTTAAGCTGTACATGTTTTTATGAGATTGAACAAACGGATTTTGCCTTCGTTCTTGATTGATGCCGTAATAAAATTCGCCAGATTTTACAGATATATATGGACTAGATTTTACCTCAACCACCACCACTCCTCGATTTGGTATAAAAACTATAAAATCTATTTCTCCTTCAATTTGGTCTATATGCTTTGGAATTCTATAACTGTGTAATATCCACCAATCTTCACAAGTAGGATCATTTTTTAATCTAGTAACAAAATCTGATTCTCCAGGTATAGATATATTATCTATCTCTATAGCAGGTAAAAAATGTGCCATTACAACTCTCTTACTCCCCAATATGTCCAACTACTAGGAACTTCTACAGTTGATTCTAATCTTTCTTCTATTGCAAAAGCCGTCATACTACCTAAATTTTGATCTTCAGACAAGGTAAACTCATAACTTGTTTGACCATATAAAGTTTTAGCATCAATTTCTTGAATTTTGCTTTTTAATAAATGATCGAGTTCAAACCCTGCTTGAGAATGAGCTGCATTTATTTTTCTCATATCGTCCCAGATAGCTTGAGCTTGTGTCTCTAATCCAGCAAACTTCATTAATGCAAAGAAATGATTTGGCTTACTAGTTCTAATAGATGTCCTTGACATCCATCTTTTTAGATTTGATCTATTTGCCGGTGTACATCCCCAAGTTTTTAACGTCTGAACTGCCTTTTCTATTCCAACTTCATAGACTTTTTTACTTAACTTTTCTTTCCATCTTCTCTGAACGCTTCTTAATAACTCTGCGTCATCACCCAAGTGTCGATCAGCAATTAACTCTATAACATCTCTGTCTGCACCCTTAGTCCTTCTTAATATATACATCCCCTTGCCGAGATCTTGAGAACTAACTTTTTCTATATCTAATATGCCATCACCATCAAAATCAGATATTGCTAAGGCTCTATTTGATTCTTCAGAAATAAAAGCTGCAAGAGTTTTATTGTTTCTTTTTTCTGTCAGCAAGAAACAATATGCAGGTTCTGATTGATTTGTGTCAGAGTCTCGTTCATAAGTATCTTCGACAACAGATTGACTAATTAATGTTAAATACCTATCTTCTTCTATTTTTGGAACAAGATCTATATCATCAATTGAATATTTTCCTTTAGAAGTGAATATATTTGCTGAACCTTCAAATGGTTTTGTTTTTTCAGAACTTCCAATTAAATTTATTTTAGGAGACCAACTTGATGAAATCCATTCATAATGTATCCATGAAATTTTTTTAGATCTTGATGCAGTAAAAATAAATTCCAGTGTTGTATCAGCAAATTTTCCACTAAATAAATTTCCTAACTGACCAAAATAAACAATTTCATCATAAACAAGTTCTTCCCTAAGTTCATTTACAGTCTTCACAACCCACTTCCTACTTAATTGTTTTGCTCTTTGTTCTAAGTAGTGATATGAAGATGAAGTAGCTATAAGACAAATTCTTTTATCAACATCTAGTTTAAATTCTTGAAAGTCAAATAACGGAGTGCTATCTAATGTTCTAAGTTCGATTATCTTCTCAACTAGTGTTTCTAAAACTGGAACAGAACTATATTCAAAATTTTTAGCTAATTGAAGCTGTGAATTTAAAACTTCTAAATGCCCTAAAACATAATCATCTTTTGTTGAAAAAGGGACAGGATTATTTGACCAAAACCAGAGAATAGAGTTGATACTATATAAAGTCTTATCCCAAAATTCATCGCCTCTTGAGACTTCACCTTGTTTCAAAAGTTCTTTTCTTAATAGATGACACTCTTCTAAATTGTTAAAAGGTATCTTTACTTCTTTAACTTCAGGATTCTGAGCAGACCACAAATTATCTAACACTCAAACCACATATCCCATGATTTCACATCCAACAGGTATACTCAGATCGTCAAAAGTGATTGTCTCTTCTCTGTCGATATATTCTTGATTGAACATATCAACTAATAAAGATGCTTGTCTGGATGCTCTTGGTATCAAAAATATTTGAGGAAAGTTATTTGTCCAATCAATAACATTTCCAATATTTGTATTTTTTGATTGTATAAAAATAGATAAGTTAGCACTATCTTTTAAATTTTCTTCTGATGGCGATGTTACATAAGTAATTTCTTGACTTCTATTTAATGCACCTCTGGTTATAACTACCTGATCAAAAGATCCTTTTGCGCTGTCAGTTCTAAATTGTAATTTTGATTCTTCAATTAAAGAATTTTTATTTCCAACCAATTGAATCAAATTATCAGGAAGTCCTAGAACTCCAAGAGGATCTGTGTTGGAATAGAAATATTCTAATAGCTTTAAATTAGGATCCGACTTAGTTACTGTAGCCCTATTGGGAATTTCAAACTGCTTATTAGTTGTTATAGAAACTTCTATTTGAGGTATTGCATTGTTTTCAGGATCATATTTCCATCCATTGATTTCCTTAACATCATTTGTGGTTTCTATTATGGTAAATATGTTATTAGAAACTTCCTTTAATGCACCTTTGTGATGTTTAAAACCATAGCCTTTGTTAATAACATGAACTTCGGTACCATATTCTGTTTTTTTTAAATCATCCCAGACTTTATCAATTGTTTTAAAACCTGTAGAGATACTTCCATTCAAGAAAGAACTCATTGCTCCAACGCTAATAAAAAAAGGGAGTAATCTTGTGCTTGGGACTAAAGCAACAATTCTAGAATTTCCTTGAAGCTTATCGATTGCAAAACTGCCTAAATTGACAAAGAAATTCTTCCATTCCCCAACAACGTTTCCATAGTTTTTATTTAAAAACTGCATACATTTATTATAATTTTTATAATTAAAATGTCAAATATTATATATATTTTTAATTTAGACATTCTGTTTTTTAATTTCAAACATAAAAACAGTTTGTTTCAAAATATGTTTATAAAATAATACTTAAGAAATGTAATTTACTATGAGTAGAAGTATCCCAAAACCAAAAATTTTTTATACTGCTAGAAAACCTGTCTCTTCAAGAATTATTCATGGTGATTGTCTGAATTCAATGGATAAGTTAATTAAAGAAAACAAAAAATTTGATATGATTTTTGCCGACCCTCCATATTTTTTAAGCAATGGAGGAATTACTTGTCAAGCGGGAAAAATGGTCAAAGTATACAAAGGTAGCTGGGATAAATCACAGGGTCAAAAACTAAATCATGAGTTCAATATTGAATGGATTAAACGCTGTAAAGAATTACTAAAAGATCATGGAACTTTATGGGTTAGTGGAACATTTCATATCATATACAGTGTAGGTTTTGCAATGCAAGAATTAGAAATGAAGATTCTTAATAATGTAACCTGGCAAAAACCAAATCCACCTCCAAATTTAGCAGGAAGATATTTCACCCATTCAACAGAAACACTCTTGTGGGCTCGTAAAAACGAGAAGTCAAAACATATTTATAACTATTCATTAATGAAAGAAGAAAACAATGGTAAACAAATGAAAGATGTGTGGACATTTACAGCTCCTAAGAAATCTGAGAAAACTGAAGGAAAACATCCTACTCAAAAACCAATTGATTTATTAGATAGAATCATTAGAGCCTCTACAGAAGAAGGTGCAACAATTCTAGATCCATTTTTGGGTAGTGGTACAACAGCAGTCGCTGCTATTTTGTCAGGTAGAAACTCAGTTGGTATTGAACAAAACAAAAAATTTTGTGAGTTATCTAAAAAAAGAATCAAATTAGCACAAAAAGAATTGTTATAGTTTCTCTTAATACCTTTTAATATTATTATGTGAAAGAATCTCTACAGCTAATTATTGATTATCTAGAAAATCCTTCAATTAATTTACAGCAAGATAAAGATAAGAGGCATAAATTATCTCTTTCATTAGGGATAGACCCAAAAGCAAAACCAGGTGTACTTGGAGAAAAAATTATAGAGATATTTTACGAGGTTCAGAATATTCCATATGAAAGAAACGTATTAGTTCCTGTAAACAGAGTGGAACCCGTTCCAAAATTGGGAAAGTCAAAAAAAAATCATAAACTTGATGGATTAGAAAATAATGAATTTTATGTTGAAGTAAAAATAAGAGCGTATAACTCTACAGGAACAGCTAATGAAAAAATTCCTTCCATTGCATTTAAGTATGGAGATTTGCCCAAAAAGTTAAAAATCTATTTACTTGCAGATGACGAGCATAAGTATAATTTATATTGGAGTAAATTCCTAAGGGGTGAAATAGAAACTTCAAATCTATTCAACAGCAACTTTGAAGAAAAATACAGAGAAATACATTCTGAAATAATTGAAAAAATTATATTTGGAACAGAAGTAGCAACGGTTTTAAGAAAATATATTTAAAATCTTTCTTTACTTCTTTTTTTAGGCTTAAGCAGATTTGTTTAAAAAATTACAGAACTAATTTATAAGATTTAGAATTTACTAAATAAATTGAGTCATACTTTAAATAATCTTCAAAAGCATATTCCCAAAACGATAGTACCTTAGAATCTTCTTCGAATTGAAAAAAAACATTTCGAACAGGTTTTTTTATATCCATTAACCATTTTCTATATGGAAAATATAGTTGCCTAATAATTTCGTTTTTAATTTTAGAGCTTTTTGCCTCTACTAAGGTAAGTGAGTTTTTTCCTTCATAACCAGCGTCAACTTCAGTTTGAACTCCTTGACATTTCACTTCAACACCATTTACAAAGTAATTAAAATGTGAGGTTCTCTTTCGCCCTCTTACAGTTAGCTCAATACTCTCATCTTCTAAGAATTGTTGGGTAATTCCGTGAACAAAAGCAAAGTCTAAATATTGCATTTCGGAAATTCCGACATTAAAAGATTCAATTTCAAAACCTAACCTACTTTTAACTAAAACAGGATCACCGGTGATTTCTGGAATATCAATATAACCTTCTCCTTGAATCACAACCCATTCTTGGTTACTTGCCGGCATCAGAAATAAGTTATTATCTGTAAAATATTGAGGCCTTTGCTCTCTTGTAGCTTGGTATCCTAATATTCGAATTTCTTTTTTATTGTTGGGAACATCAATATTAGAAACTATATTTTTAATTGTTTTGTGCTTTATATAAAACGGACCATCAGAAAAACTGTGGTTGTTTAATCCAGTTTCTTGTACTATTTTTCTCCATATTTTATTTGTATCCATATTTAACTCTATATCTTATATATATTTTTCTCGTTTAGTTTTGAAATCAAGACGTCTATATTATCATTTGAAGAAGTTTTAATTCCATTATCTTTACATAGATTCAAGAGATCGTCTTTTTTGAGTTTATTAAGACTAATTGGTACAACTTTTGATTGATAAATTTTTGCAAACTTAGTTCTTTCTTTATTTGTTGACTTCCACAGCTCAATGTAGGCGTCTACTTTATTTTCAACAATAGAGAATGTATCTAAATTTTTAAATTGGTCATGGTTGTAGTTTTGACCCCATATTAAAAATAAACCATATTCTGCATTACTTAGATTTTCATCAGGATTATGAGATGAGGAATATAAGTATCTAAATAATTGGTATCGTCCATCTAATTTGCTTTGACCAGTATCGTCTTGATAATTGGCTTTAGTTTCAATAAATACCCCAGAAGGTAGGTTCATGTATTCTTGTTCGGGAAAAATAAAGAAGTCTAGTTTTTTTTCAGTGAAAGCAAGATCTTTGTAATACTGCGTAATTGCAACCTCTCTTGTAATTTTAATATTGTTCTGTCTGCATTCGTAAAGAAATGCTTTTTGTAAATGCTCTTCTTCATCAGCTTTAGTCCAATGACTATAAAAATTTGTAACCTCATTAGCTATTGGTAAAATTGAATCTTTTATAAATTCAATAACTTGAGAATCTTGTTTAGTTAGTTTGTAATTAGTCAATTTATCCTCCCTGTCTTTTTGTATTGTGATAACTTAATATACCTGTGTTTAATGAAATAACTGAATATTGTTCGTTGTCTACTGGGGAAGTAAAAAATGTTGTTACAAGTAAATTTTTACCACTGTAGCTACTATCTGTGTCATCTAAGTGTGAAATCTGAGATATTCTAGAATAAATTAACTCTATAAAAGGTTTCGTATCTTCAAGGAATGTTTCGTCTTCTAAAGAAGCCCAGTCAGACTTCCAGGAATTCTTAGAATTGTATTTATTTACTAAAGACACAAATTCAAGATATTCTTCTTTAGTCAAGATAAGATTTGAAGTAAAAAACAATAATACATAAGGGACTAGATCAATATTGTTCAGTGGTTTATGTGGTACTAAAAATTTAATAATTGATTTTACATTCTTTGGATCTATGAAAATATTCTTATTAAATGGATTTTGATCAATTAATTGAAGACCATCTCTAAAATTGCTTTGTTTCATAACAGTAGCAACGTACTTCAAGTCACTTGTGTCATGACCTCTATAGATTAAGAACTGGGCAGTAACATCAGCCATTATTCTGACTCATGAGATGGTTCGTCATCTATTTCATTAATCTTGTCATCAAATATTGCTGAATTAGAATTTTCAATTAAATTTATTTTCCAATCTTCCATGTTTGCGTAAATCTCAATACCATAAAATTGATCCTCAATATTTTTTTGAAGTTTTTCAGAGATAGGTGTCTTATTATTGTCTAACTCTTTAAAAACATCATCAATGATGTCCGATAGCCTTTCAGACATATTATTTAATATTGGAAATGGTTCCTCCATCTGTGAATGGAAAAGTTTTAGCCCATGTGCCAACTGTCTCGCTTCTTTAAGATTATCACTTAATTTTTCAAACTTCATAATATTTATTATATTATTTATAATAAATATGTCAAGTCATTTATAAGTTTTTTATCTTTTTTTTGTAGGCTGCATAGTGTAAGAAAAGTTTTTGGATTTTGAATTTTTCTTAAATAATTTAGCTGGTGCACCCTTCCCAGGTTGTTTTCTCAACTTTTGATCACTATCCGAAAGTTGAATAATCATTTGAATTCCGTTTTCATCTTTTTGTTTAAGGATTTTATTTTGAAAATTACCCAATTCAACAGTTATTTCATCATCTATTAGTGACCAGACAGATTGATAGACATGCCGTATGTCTGCAATTGTAAAATGCTTGTCACAAAAATCTAATGCAATAGTTGAGTAGGTTAATTTATCTTGTAAAAAAACAACAGCATCATC
>Ga0075476_10000399_pt1 | contig 19083 bp, 21 predicted proteins | sample DEB08_DNA_5_FD_76339 | JGI IMG/M metagenome (GOLD analysis project Ga0075476, IMG submission 76339) | Aqueous microbial communities from the Delaware River and Bay under freshwater to marine salinity gradient to study organic matter... | ecosystem: Environmental > Aquatic > Marine > Coastal ...
CCAGAGGCACGTAACTGTGTTGTGTAGGTGCGACGGTCATTGAGATAGGTGCGATACTCGTCAATCCATAGCGGGACGATTGCTCTTCCCTTTTCGCCGATGAGCGGCAAGGCGTCAAGAGAGTTGACCATTCGCTCAAGCGAATCGGTTGCTTCATCAACAATGTCAGCCCGTTGCAATATGAGCTCGGGCCCGCCCTCGTCGAGCCGTGTGTAGTTTGCGAGAGCGGTTCGTTCGTCGGCAGCTAGTTCGCATATCGATTGCGCCTTCTCGAGCCACGCCTGATCTTCAATGCGGTTGACCCCCTCTTTTGATGCGAAAAAGAGCGCCCAGATCCAGAAGGCGGCAAACGCCGAAAACCCAACAAGGGCAACTATCCGCAAGATGACTGGGCGCTTGTTGAGCTCGATGGTTTCGGAGTGAGGGGGAGTCTCCACGATGACTACGTTACGGGGCTTTCAATCGGACCGGTTCGATCGGCCCCAGGTCGATACCGAATGGGAGTTCACCGCCGACGGCAACGATGACACATTCGACCTGCTGCTGGGTCGACGGAATTTGCTCTGTTACTTGCGAGGTTCGGCCTGCCCGCACATCCGTTGCTATCAGCGTGGTGCTCCTCACGACTTGCTGAAACGGCTCACCTAAAATCTCGACGAAAATGGAGAAGCTCTCGACATTGCGCTCAAGATTCGTGATGTCAATGGCAAGGTTGATATTCGATCCGGTTGCGGCACAGCGACTGATTGTCACTTCGTTGGCGCCGGGTGAGACAAATCGTTGGACCGCTTGACCCAGTGTGATCGCCGGTACGAGTAACACGAGCAGGATTACAAGTGCAATCCACGGCCATTTACGTCGCCCCCGCCCAGTAGGAGCGTCGCTTCCTCGTGGGTCGACATGGCGTGCACCATTTGATGACACATCAGCCGTCCAAGATGTCCCATTGAACCATCGATGGTCGTATCGCCCCAGCGGATCTGGGTACCAGCCTTGGGGGCTATCCACACTTCTACGGTACCGTCTAACGAGATGGAGATTGTCCTTGTTCGTCACGGTCAACCCGAATGGGTGAGAGGCGGGTTGAACGTCGTTGACCCTCCGTTAACGGCACTCGGTCACAGACAAGCCGAGCGCCTCGCAGATGTTCTCGAAGGCGAGAGGTTTGATGAAGTCTTGGTCTCCCCTCTTGTGAGAGCTCGGCAAACCGCAGCGCCGTTGCTCGCACGGCTCGGCCGTGAAGAGGTCGTTGCACCATGGCTTGAAGAAATTCGTGACCCTGGTTGGGCAGGGACTCCAGTAGAAAAAGCCGAGCAGGCGTACGCCGAATTGCGTCGTCGGTCACCTGAGGATCGCTGGCACGGCCTCAACGAAGGTGAGTCAGTTCGCTCGTTCGTCGATCGTATTCACCTTGGCGTTGAACTGTTTCTTCAAGAGCGGGGTGTTCGACGAGTCGAAGATGAGTTGCCGACTTGGGAGATTGATCGTCCAGGAAGGCGGATCCTTCTGGTCGCGCACGCCGGAACAAACTCTGTCTCGATTGGGCACATGCTGGGACTTGCGCCGACTCCGTGGGAATGGGATCGTTTTGTTCTCATGCACACCTCGATTTCACGGCTCGAATCAATCAAGGTGGGGAATGTGCACTCATTTAGCCTGATGAAACTGTCAGATGTTGAGCATCTTGATGCAGATGAGCGAACCCGCTGAGAAATAGATCTGAACCGCAACCGGCAAAAACGGTGTTTCTTGTTTCTTCTTTGGCGCACCAACAATGGTCAGCCCTAACATCGAAGTAATGCAAATGATGCCCGCTACGTATCAGCGTTCGACGTATTTCGCGTTGGTGGCGTTGATCGGCATCATCGTGACGGGGGCGGCTGTACGGCTGACGAATAGCGGGCTCGGTTGCGATGACTGGCCGAACTGCAATAGCGAGAAACTTATTGACGTTTCCTCGACTCATGCGGCGATCGAGCAGGTGAATCGGCTGTTAACTGGCGTCGTCGTGATAGCCGTTGCTCTCGCGGTGATGGGCTCTTACTTGCGTACACCGCGACGTCGTGATCTTGTGTGGTGGTCGTGGTCGCTCGTGCTTGGGGTGTTTGCAAATGCATTTCTCGGCGCAATCACCGTGTGGGTAGATCTGCACCCGTATGCCGTGCAGGGACATCTGTTGTTGTCGATGGCCCTGATTGCGGCGGCGGCAACTCTGGTGCGGCGATCAGCTGAGCCCGATGGGGTTCCACGTGAGCGGGTGACCTCGACGCGAGCCACACGCTTGATTCAGGTACTTGCTGTAGGAGTCACGGTGGCGGTGGTCACGGGAACGGTGGTGACTGGAGCGGGGCCTCATGCGGGTGACGAGAACGCTGTTCGGTTGAACGTTGATATCCCGTGGATCGCAAGGATTCACGGTGCGAGTGTGGTGATGTCACTGCTTGTCGCTCTCGCTTTGGTGGTGGTGATACGGGGGTCGCTCGACGATCGACGTCGTGTGCAAGCGGGACTTTCTAGGTGGCTTACTGTCGCCGTAATGCAAGCCGTAGTTGGTTACGTGCAGTACTTCACCGGGGTCCCGGAACTACTCGTTCTTGCGCACGTCGCCGGAGCGTCAGTGCTCTACGTCGTGACCACCCAACTACTTCTCGACACATCACGTCCGACAGCCAAATTGGTGCCATAGTCATGGCAAGGGATCGCAGCGTTGAGGATGCCTTTGCATTGCTGGGCTTGTCATCGGTCTCTGCGACCAAAGATGATGTGTTCGCCGCTCGTCGTCGGCTCGCCCGAGAATTACATCCAGATCGTGAAGGTGGCAGTGCGGTCTCAATGGCCGAGGTCAATCGGTCTGGCGATATCGCGCTGGGGTACATTGCGAGGCGATCTGAACCGCTGCCAACTCGACAACGCTCGGTACCGACCTCACAGCGAGTCCAACGAGATCATCCGTCATTTACGATTGATGTTCTGCCAGTTGAAGCATGCGAAGCGCTTCGCATTGTTTCAACTTGGATTGGGGACTTGATTGACGAGGATCCGCCCTATCTGTTAGAGGTTCGGCTTGCTGTGCCCTTCTCAGGCTGGTGTCGGCTTGAACTTGTTCCTGATGCAGGGGCGACGACCGTGACGGTGTCGATCATGCGCGAAGGTGGCTCAGCGGATGATGTTGCAGTTATTCGAGATCTCTGGATCGACCAACTCAACCGTCTCGATTGGCAGAACCTGGATGCTGATCAGCAGCGGCCTTGGTGAGCCGATCGCGGAGAGCATGTCCGAGGCCAACGGCGGGCGGCATGACTGCAACAATGAGTTTGACGCCTGAGGCATCGGCGGTTCGAAGATCGGCATAGAGGTTGTGGGCGGCGTCTGCGAGGTCGTTGGTTCGATCGATGAGGCAGATGCCGTCGAAATCACCATCGGGCAACGGGTCTCCTTGCTCGATCAGCATTATTTTGGTGAGGGGAGCGTAATGGGATGCCATCATTCCTGCCGCGCGAGAGGGGCCCGATGACGCGTTGACATCGCCGATGAGGCGGTTGATGTCTTCTGTGGGTATTCCTCCTGGCCGCAGGAGTTGTGGCGGGGTTGTGGTGATGTCGATGATGGTGCTCTCTACGCCAACTCCACAGGGCCCTCCATCGAGAATGAGGTCGTCTTCAGGTCGGAGAAAGTGGGCGATGTCATCAATGACATGTTGCGCTGTTGTCGGGCTGATTCGACCGAATCGATTCGCTGATGGAGCCGCGATCGCTCCGCCATGTTCCTCGAGGAGGGCTTGGGTGAGAGAGTGGGCCGGAACACGTATTCCAACTGTTGGTCGGCCGCCGGTGACAATGTCTGGCACGCGTGAGCTGCGAGGCGCTAGCAGTGTAAGCGGCCCAGGCCAGCATGCATGTGCAAGCTCCTGGGCAATAGGTGAACTGAGATCTGCCCATTGCTCGGCGACGCTGAGGTCTGAAACATGAATGATGAGGGGGTGGCCGGGAGGCCGGTTTTTTGTCGTGAAGATTCGTTCGATCGCTTCTGGGTGTTCGACATCGCCAGCGAGACCATAAACCGTCTCGGTCGGGATAGCTACAAGGCCTCCATTGCGAAGCACCTCGACCGCTCGAGATGGGTCGGACGAGAGCTCAATTGGATGTTCGCTCACGTTGGGATGGCGTCGAGAAACTCAAGCACGGCGTCAACAAAATCGAAGGACTCTGGGGTGGCAAAGTGGTCAACATTCTTGAGCACTTTGCCAACAGCGTTCGGAAGGGATTCGACAAGTTGATCTGCGGGGTACACAAAGTCTTTGTCACCGACAATGACAAGCGTTTCGCATGTGACGGTCGACAGCACGTCGGTTGACAGACGAATTCGCTGAGGCTGCTTCAACACCGCCGACAGGGCTGCTGAATCATTTCCTGATTGACCGGCGTATTGAGCAAAGAGGCGAGAGACGTTGTCCTCAGGGTCGCCGTCACCATCAACTGCAGCAACAATTTTCGCGGTGCGTTCGTCGTCTCGCTCAAACACGTTCTTACCGATTCCTGAAAGTACGAGTCGGCGGAATGCTCCGGGATGCTCAGTGGCGGTTCGCAGCAGCGTGAGGGCCCCCATCGAGAACCCGACAGCATCGATCGGTGTTCCATCTTCGGGTAATGCTTCGACAACTCTGGTGGTGAGGTCTGCGTAAGCCTCGGGTTCATGCGGTTTTGGGGCGTTGCCGTGTCCGAGTAGGTCAACGCCAATAACCGGACGCCCAGCGTCAGCAAGTAGAGCGGTGAACCCGTTTCGTTCCCATGTGGTCGTGAATGAGCCTCCCCATCCGTGGACGCACATGACCGGAGTTGTGTCGATGGTGTCAGCCATGGGTCTTGACACTAGACGGATTCGCTTGCAGGAAATGCACGGTGTCGCGTTGGCAGCATCTCGGAGAGGGTTAGCATTGTTGCGCCGTCCGAGGAGGACCCCGAATGCGAATGCTGCACCCAAATAACGCTCACGACCTTACATATAACGATGTCTTCATGGTTCCCAGCCTTTCGGAGGTCGGTTCTCGATTTGGCGTTGATCTAACGACTCCGGATGGCATCGGAACGACTATTCCGATTGTCGTTTCAAATATGACAGCAGTGGCTGGTCGACGTATGGCTGAAGTTGTTGCGCGGCGAGGCGGGCTTACTGTGTTGCCTCAAGACATTCCCACCGACGTCATCAGCGATGTTGTCAAGTGGGTGAAAGCACGTCATCCGCTGTTCGAGACGCCGATCACTCTCACTCCAGGAAACACGACGGGTGATGCGCTGCAGTTGATTCACAAACGTGCTCACGATGCAATTGTTGTTGTCGATGACAGTGGATGTCCGGTTGGCATTTTTACCGAAGAAGACGCGGCAGGATTTGATCGGTTTACGCAGGTGCGCCACGTCATGTCGCGTGAGTTGGTGACGCTGCCCGAGACGATCGATGCACCGGCTGCCTTTGACTTCCTCAGTGACCAGCGCCTTTCGGTGGCTCCAGTTGTTGGCGACGACGGTCGGCTCAAGGGTGTGATCTCGCGCAAGGGTGCTCTTCGGTCAACGATTTATCAGCCGGCTGTTGATGCGGAAGGTCGTTTGCTGATCTCGGTTGCTGTAGGTATCAATGCCGACCCGGCAGGCCGCTCAAAAGCGCTGGCGGCGATGGGTGTTGACGTCATTGTGGTCGATACCGCTCATGGTCACCAGTCGAAAATGATTGAGGTTGTTGAGCAGGTTCGGGCTGCGGTTCCAGGAGTCAAGATCGTCGCCGGCAACGTTGTCACGGCCGAGGGCACCAGGCACCTCATTGAGGCAGGCGCCGACATCGTGAAAGTCGGTGTTGGGCCGGGAGCGATGTGCACAACGCGAATGATGACCGGTGTTGGCCGACCACAGTTCTCGGCGGTGGTCGAATGCGCTGACGAAGCGGCACGACTTGGTGGAACGATCTGGGCAGACGGTGGAGTTCGTTTCCCACGTGACGTTGCACTTGCGCTAGCTGGTGGTGCTGCAAATGTGATGTTTGGCTCCTGGTTTGCAGGTACCTATGAATCTGCTGCGGATATCCAGCGCGATACCGATGGGCGTTTGTACAAAGAAAGTTTTGGAATGGCATCGAACCGGGCGGTGAAGAATCGCAGCCGTGGCGACGATGACCTCGAGCGCGCGCGTAAAGAGTTGTTTGAGGAGGGAATCAGTACATCGCGGATGTACCTCGATACTCAGCGTCCGGGCGTGGAAGACATCATTGATCAGATCGTTGCCGGCGTTCGTTCCTCGTGCACCTACGCGGGGGCAGGGACAATTCCTGAATTTCACGAACGGGCAGTTGTCGGCGTCCAAAGCCATGCGGGCTATGAAGAGGGTCGACCACTCGGAACGAGTTGGTGAGTAGTTCGGTGATCATTGCAATCGATGGTCCCGCTGGCGCCGGCAAAAGCACTGTTGCTCGACGTGTTGCTGCAGAATTAGGAATCGATTACCTCGATACTGGCGCAATGTATCGAGCAGTAACGTTCGGCGTACTTGCCCGAGAGATCGATCCAACTGATACAGATGCAGTGATTCGCGTCTGCCGTGAACTCGATCTCGCCATTACGGTTGATCGCGTCCTGGTAGACGGCATTGACGCAACATCAGCAATTCGTGGTCCCGAAGTCACCTCAGCGGTAAGTGCCGTAGCGGCAACACCTGAAGTTCGGAAGTTTCTTGTCGAATTGCAACGTGATTGGATCCGCACGCGAGGCGCTGGGGTGGTCGAAGGCCGTGATATCACGACAGTCGTCCTGCCCGACGCTGACCTGAAACTCTTTGTGACAGCATCTCCGCGTGTTCGTGCCGAGCGCCGGGTCGCAGAGTCAGGTGGTGATGTTGAAGAGGTCGAAGCAACAATCGCTGAGCGTGACCGTCGTGACGAAACCCGGGAGGCGTCGCCGCTCAGCGTCGCCTCGGAAGCGGTGGTAATCGATACGAGCGAGATGTCGATTGATGATGTCGTTGCGGACGTTCTTTCGAGGGTGAAAGGCTAAGCGGATGACTCAGCATCAAACATTTGTGGTGGGGCAGACCTTGCCGTCAAAAATCTTTTACCGGTTTGGGCGTTTTATTGTCTCAGGTGGCACACGCTTGTACACCCGAATGTCGATTGTTGGTCGCGAGAACCTGCCTGTGTCTGGGCCGTATGTGCTTGCGCCAGTCCACCGGTCGTACATCGACACTCCAATTGCAGGTTGTGTTACCACGCGACGTCTTCGGTTTCTTGGAAAAGACTCGATGTGGGAATCGAAGTGGTTTGGCTGGGTGTTGTCATCTCTGGGAGCAATTCCGGTGACCAGAGGATCAGCCGATCGCGAGGCAATGAAGCGAGCGATCACTGTGCTTGAGGCGGGTGAACCATTGGTGTTGTTCCCTGAGGGTGAACGAAAATCCGGTCCCGTTGTGCAGCCGATGTTTGGCGGGGCGGTCTACATCGCGTTGAAAGCCGGTGTCCCTATCATCCCGGTTGGAATTGGTGGCTCTGAACGCGTGATGCCAAAGTCGGCGAAGTGGATCTATCCGCGAAAAGTGCGGGTGGTGATCGGTGAAGCGATCTATCCAAATATTCCAGATGCGGCAGGCGGACGAATTCCTCGGAGTGCGATTTCTGAGCAGAGCGACAGGTTGCACGCCGAACTCCAGCGGCTATTCGACATGTCGATGGTTGGAGTGGGTTGGTCCTATGGGCGAGAGGTGGCTCAGGACCAACACGCAATAAATGACTGAGCGAGCGTGATGGGATCGTCAACCCCGCAGAGTTCGCGGGCAGAGTGCATCGACAGCTGTGGAACTCCGACGTCGATCGTGTCAATGCCAAGTCGTGTTGCAGTAATCGGACCAATGGTTGAGCCGCATGGAATGTTGTTCCGTGATGAGAACACCTGGGTCTGAAGTCCGGCTGCCTCGCAGAGTGCTGCGTATCGCTGCGCCGAAATCGACGAGGTGGCATAACGCTGATTCACATTCACCTTGATTGCTGGGCCCTTATTCACCACTGGAGCGTGGCTGTGATCGTGGCGATCCGGGTAGTTCGGGTGGAGGGCGTGAGCATTATCAGCAGAGATGCACATTGATTGACTGAGTGCTCTCGCAAGATCTGCGTTCGTCCCGCCCCGAGCAGCAACGATTCGGGTGAGTACCTGCTCAAGGGTCGGGCCACCTGCTCCGGTCGCACTGGCTGACCCGACCTCTTCATGATCATTGAGCACAATGACCTGCAGTTGCTCGCTGGGTGAGGTTGCACACAGCGCTGTCACCGCTGCCCAGCACGAGACTAAATTGTCGAGACGTCCCGATGCCAAAAGTTCGCGGTTCGCTCCGAGCCGAGCAGCGGGTTGCGTGTCAAACAGAGAAATGTCCCACCACGCAACAGAGTCAAGACCTGAAATGTCTCGCAGGTGCTCCACTACCGATCGAGACGGCTCGTTGAGGCCCCAAATTGGTGTGAGGTGTGTCTGTGGGTCGAGACGCAGCCCGTCATTGACGCCGCGATCAAGATGGATGGCGAGTTGGGGAATTCGCGCAATCGCGTCTGTCCGAATAAGCGCTGTTTCTCCTGAAGCGCTCACGACTCTGCCGGCGAGTCCCAAGTCTCGGTCAAGCCACGAGTTGTTGAGGATTCCGCCGTACACCTCAACTGAAAGTTGGTTCCATCCGTGTTGGTAGATGTCAGGGCTGGGTTTGAGTTTGAAGCATGGAGAATCTGTGTGCGCGCCGACAAGCAACATGTCAGGCGCCGCCTGTGATGTCGATGGGGTTTTCCAAGCAATGAGTGCTCCGTCGCGGCGGATGAAGCGAAAGCCGTCAACCGAAGTTGAATTCCATTCGTCGCCGAGCGATAACTCTGTTGCTCCAGCGTCAAGAAGCCGTTGACCGAACTCTGCGACGGCGTGAAAAGAGGACGGTGATGCATCGAGCAAGTCGATACAACTCTCGATGGTGAAGTTGTGGGGAGTTGATGTCATGAGTTCGGCACGTCCTTAACGGGCTCAAGCACCGGTGCTTGAGCGGGTCATTAACAGAAATACGTGGTGCTACGAAGTCTAGATGTGACGGAGGATTCGGTGGATAGTTGACGTTGCATCGTCGATTTGCGTTCGGGTTATCCAGCAGTTCGTAGCATCACGCACCATCGTCGTAGGGTGATGCTCATGGGGGAAGCCCAGCACCTCGAATGGCGGGTTGGCGACGTCATTATCCGTCGTGTTGAAGCACGGGTTACTGCGGTCCCGCACGGCTCTCTCTGTAGCGGCCTCACGCCAGAAGTCGTTGATGAGCATCGTCCATGGGTTGATCCTTTCGTAGCCGATGATGGTCGCATGCTGTTATCGATCCATTCGTTTGTGATTATTGAGGGGTCGACGACGATGGTTGTCGATACCTGTGTGGGCGCGCATGGTGATCGACCGTTGCCCCAGGATCCGCACCACATAGGACAGCTTGCCGATGCAATAGAGGGAGGTCTTGAGGCTGTCGATGTGGTGGTGTGTACCCACCTGCATTTCGATCACGTCGGTTGGAACACCATTCGAGATCCTTTTACGGGTGGACTCGTTCCCACGTTTCCAAATGCGTCGTATCTGGTGAGTGAGGACGAACTAGAGAACTTTGCTGAGCACGATCATTCTGGAATAGCGGGTGTATCAGTCGATCCATTGGTCGCAGCGGGATGTCTGCGTGCGGTTGATTCCAACCACCGGGTATCTGACAGTGTCTCGCTCGTCGCTACTCCGGGTCATTCGCCGGGTCACGTCTCGGTAGCAATTTCTTCGAATGGAAGCCGAGCGTTGATCACCGGCGACATCGTTCATACCCCAATTCAATTTCTTCGGCCCGATATCACCGCTGACAGATTTGATGCAGATAGCGAACAGGCAGTGTTGACCCGTCGACGCGTGATCGATGATGTCGCTGATGGCGACACATTGGTTCTTGGCACTCACTTTCCTCCACCAACGGCAGGTCGATTACGACGTAGCCCAGATGGTGTTGTGACGTTCAGCCCTCACCTACAACCCAGGAGACCCTCATGAGTTCACCTCTCGTTCTTCGACAAGATGATGCCGGCGTCACCACGTTGACGTTGAATCGGCCAGACAAACTCAACGCCCTGAACCCGGCGGTATTCATCGAACTTCGCCAGCACCTCACCGATATCGCAGACGATGATTCCGTCAAGTGTGTGGTGCTAACTGGTGCAGGGAGGGCGTTTTGTGCCGGTCACGACCTGGAGGCGATCGCCAGCCATGAGAAGGCGCCAAGTAGACATTTTGAGCCTGAGACTGTCGATGCTCTCGAGCAGTTGCCGCAGCCAACGATCGCTAAATTGCACGGGCATTGCTATACCGGTGGTCTCGAATTAGCGCTTGCCTGCGATCTCCTCATTGCCGATGACACTGCCCGCCTCGGCGATACTCATGGGCAGTGGGGCCTTGTGCCGATCTGGGGGATGTCTGTCCGTCTGCCTGAGCGAGTTGGTACCTCCACTGCGAAAGAACTGATGTTCACAAGTCGTCGAATCGGGGGTGCAGAGGCCGCAAGAATTGGTCTGGTTGATCGCTGCGTGCCCGAGGGTGAACTAGACAGTGCCGTTGCGGCACTGGCGGCTGAAGTCGCGATGAACTCTGCGGGAACGAATCGGATCGTGAAGAAATTGATTGCCGACCGTTCCGAGCGAACACGGGATGCTGCGCTCATTCATGAGCGCGAGATGCCTCATGGTCGCCCCGATGATATGGCGGAGCGAATGCGCAGTGGTGGTCGATGAGTGTGGAAATTGACCCAACGGCAGATCTCCATGATTTTCCGGGTCGTGATGAACTCGAACAACTTCTCCTTTCGCTCCTCCCTCATGGGTGGATTGAGGCTGTGCGATCAGCAGATGATTCTGCGATCCAGGGACTTAAGCGCGAGCTTCATAATCCGACGATTGTTGCCGAGCTCGGGGCGGCAGGTTGGGTTGCTCCGCATTACGACATTGACCATGGTGGTCGAGGCTTGAGCCCTGGCGATGCACGAGAGGCGCTCACGCTGCTGTCTGTATGGGAGGTGCCACATGTCCCTCGAGGGTCGGGGCTTCCTCTCGCTGCGCCAACGATTCAGCAGTGGTCCTCAGATGAGACAAAACGCCGGTTGCTGCCGCCACTGCTGTCTGGTGAGGAACGCTGGTGTCAGTTATTTTCAGAGCCAGGGGCTGGCTCAGATATGGCGTCGCTTGCAACTACCGCAATCCGCGATGGGGATGAATGGGTGGTGAATGGGCAAAAGGTCTGGACCACTTTTGGTCATGAAGCGGAACGCGCGATGCTGATTGCCCGCACTGATCCCAGTGCACCAAAACATGCGGGTATCACGTACTTCGGCCTTGACATGAGAGCTCCTGGTGTCGAGGTTCGGCAACTTGTCAACATTGCCGGGCAGGTCGAATTCAACGAGGTATTTCTCACAGATGTTCGGGTGTCTGACATCGATCGCATCTCAGCGGTGGGGGATGGTTGGAAAGCGGCGATGACCACGCTCGGAGCGGAACGTCATGCCCTGTCAGGGGTTCGAAAGAAGCGAAAGTCAAGTGATGAGATCCTCGGCGGTAAGCCATTTGCTGAGGTACTTGATATGGCCCAGCGTCGTGGGCTGACGGATAATCCAAACGTCCGCCAAGCGCTGATGGCCGCGTTGACAGCCGATCGACTGCTCGCATGGACAGCGCAACGGGCGCGTGACCGGGCTCGAGCGGGTCATCCGGCCGGCCCTGAAGGATCGATCTCAAAAGTTGCGAAGGCTGCAGCAAATCAACGGTTACAGGAGCTCGCAGTTGGGCTGTTGGGTGCTGACGCAACGGCTTGGCAGATTGGTGATGATGATGCGAGGGAGTGGATTGTGCAGTTCCTCCGCACTCGGGCGAACTCGATTGAGGGTGGGACCAGCGAGATCCAGAGAAATATTGTCGGTGAGCGCGTGCTTGGGCTCCCGCGCGAACCGGATCCGTTCAAAGGTGCCGCCTGGCGAGATATTCCACGGAGTTGATCGGGCGTGCTCGGAGAGCAATCAATCTTGCGCATCATCTGAGATTTCGGCGAATGCTCGGTCTTATGAAGAACACACCCACGGAGGTTTGTATTTGGTTGTTCTGCCACTAGATATTCCGTAGTGACTCGTCGTACAAAAATTGTGGCCACAATCGGTCCGTCATGCGATTCGGTGTCTGCGATCTCAGATCTGTTGCGTGCAGGGGTCGATGTGTTTCGCCTCAATCTGTCGCATGGTGATATCGAGGGTCATCTGTTGCGACTCAAACGTGTTCGTGAAGCCTCGACGCTCACCGGAGTCGAGGTCGCAGTGCTCGCTGACTTGCCTGGACCAAAAATTCGGGTCGAAAAGTTTCCTGATGGCGGTGTCGAGATGCGCCCTGGAGCGTCAATAGCGCTTGTGGAGTCAAGTCGACCGAGCAGTGAGGTCGAAATTTCCGTTGATGTGAAGGGCCTCTTCTCGGGTTTATCTGAAGGCGATCAGGTTGTGTTGGGTGACGGCAACATCATGCTGCAGGTTGATGCGGTTGACGGCGAGACAGTTAGCGCAAGAGTCATTAACGGAGGTCGCGTACAAGGTTCGCCCGGTGTTCACGTTCCTTCTGAGCGTTTATCTGCGTCAACGCCGACTGCGGAGGATCTTGTGTTTGCCGAGCAGATGGCTGCGGCAGGTGTCGAGTTCATCGCTGTGTCGTTCGTTCGGGAAGCTTCCAATGTCGACGAAGTTCGCCAAGTTGTAGGTGACCGTGCTCAACTCATCGCGAAAATTGAAACGAGTGCCGCCCTCGCTGACCTCGTTGACATTATTGAGGCGTCTGATGGGGTTATGGTCGCCCGAGGCGATTTGGGAATTGACTGTCCTCTTGAGGAGGTCCCCCATCTCCAAAAGACAATTATTCGTGAGTGTGTCGAACGCGGGGTGCCGGTCATCACGGCGACTCAAATGCTCGAGTCGATGATCTCGGCAGCAGTTCCTACCCGTGCTGAAGCAAGTGATGTTGCGAATGCGGTGTTCGACGGAACTGACGCAGTGATGTTGTCTGGTGAAACCGCGGTCGGCGAGCATCCGGTTGTCGTTGTTGAGACAATGTCACGAATTGCGGAGAGGGCGGAGCGCCAAGCGAGTTATCGAGGCTGGGCGGCCCGGTTGGGTCGTCACCAGCGCAGTGACTGGACGTCGGTTGAAGATCGAATCACCGCTGCGCTTGGACACGCTGCAAGTCAAGCAGCGAGTGATATTGGTGCGTCAGCAATCTTGTGCTGTACGCAGTCGGGCCGTACCGCGAGGGCGATGGCGCGTTTTCGGCCCGAGGCGACCTTGATTGGGCTGTCGCCAGATCCGCGTGTTGTTCGATCGTTGCGGTTGTCATGGGGCGTTGAGCCAATGCCGGTCGATCTCTACGAATCAACTGATGAGATGGTGTGGTACGCGGTAGAGAAAGCTGTTCAAGAGGGTCGTGTTGACCATGGTGACACTGTGCTGGTGCTGGCTGGTTCGCCGGGCACGGCTTCGGTTGCTGCTGCCGATGTGTTGAGGGTGGTCCAGGTCACATGATGAGTGCTCGTGGGGTTTGGTATACCCGCACGGGCCCTCAGGGAGCGCCGCGGATCGTGATGGTGCATGGCTCTCTTGATCGTTCCACGGGGCTGAGTCGTCTTGCTCGACGTTTCGATGATCGTTACGAGGTGCTGCGACTTGACCGTCGAGGGTATGGCAAGTCCGGTGCACACTGCGGCCCGTTTACAGTTGCGGAGAATGTAGACGATCTCGTTGATCTCATTAAGCAAGAATTCCCAACTGGCCCACTTGTCTTGATTGGACACAGTTTTGGGGGAAATGTTGTTCTCGCAGCCTCGAGCCAGCTGGGTCCACGAGTGTCAAGAATCGTGACGTACGAGATGCCGATGTCGTGGCAACCCTGGTGGGGCGGGAATTCGTCGAAGGGCTTCCCCGAGGAGAACCCGGAAGATTCGGCCGAGGCGTTCATGCGACGCCTTGTTGGCAACAAGGTTTGGGAGCGACTTCCCGAACGTACAAGAACTGCGAGGCGCGCCGAAGGTCGAGTGTTGGTCGGCGAGCTCAGCGACTTGCGGAGTGGGCCACCGTGGCGGGCCGACGAAGTTGTCGCTCCGGTGTTAGCGATGTCGGGTTCGCGGGCTGCCGAGCATCATCGGCGCGCGGTTCAATTTCTTGAAGAAACGCTGCCTAATTGTCGGTTGTTGGAGGTTGAGGGTGCTGGCCATGGTGGGCCAAATTCGCATCCCGACCAGGTTGCTGAAGCGATTCAGTTATTTATTGACCAACCCGCCGATGCCGATCGATCGTGAGTGCTGCTCCTGCAACCGACAGTGCGCATGCGCTGACCGCCACAGTTCCGAGAATCCCAAACCGCTCGTAGCACTGACCTGAGATAACGATGAGGCCTGCTCTGGTGATCGTGCCGAGAGCATTGCCAACTGCGAGCGCCGTTCCTCTGGCGTCGGGAGCCGCTTCCGTCATCAGCGAGAGCGATGCGACAAACCCGTATTCGAATCCGATGACGAGGATGAAGAGCCCAATCAGGGCGGTGACCACCGAGCCATCTGAGACGGCGACGATGAGCAGTCCAGCACCAAGGAGGCTTCCGCCAATTGCAACGGATCGTCGAATGCCGATTCGGTCGGCGATGAGAGCTACTGCCGATGAGGAAGCAAGTTCTGCCGCACCGAACGCCGTTGCAATGGCACCGAGGCCGGCGACACCGAGCCCATAGTCATCAGAGAGCCAGGCTCCAGTGACCACAAAGACGCTGATTCCGGCACCAGCCACCCCAGCCGAGGCGATAAGAGGAGGCCATGCATTTCTTGGTATACCGACAAATATTGACTTGGAAGAAGTTGTGTCGCGAAGTTGTGGTGCAGGAAGCGATCGCAGGGTTGCGAGCGCCGCAAGACCGGTGAGAACGGCAAGTGCGATGTACGCCGAGCGCCATCCAAACCGGTCAATGAGAAACGCGAGAAATGGAGCCCCGATCAGCAGCGAGAGCGCCCACGAGGTTTCGAATGTGCCGATTGCTCGTCCCCGCGATGAGTACGAGACTCGATCACCGATAAACGCGAGTCCGGCCACTGTCAGGTTGCTGACACCGACAATGAGAAACAGCATCGCGATACTGAATGTCGCAATCGACCCGCCGAGAGCGATCACCGACGAGGCCGTCACGAGTAGCAACGATGCTACGAAGATGAGTCGGTGGCGTCCTCGGTCGAGCGTTTTACCAAAGAGCGGGGTGGTGAGACCACCGAGTTCTGCGAGGCCGAGAATTCCGGTGAGGGTTCCGGTGGATGTTGAAAATGCTCGTTCTAAGGTTGGAAGGAAGGCGGTAACCCAACGAAGCGCGAGGTTTGAGGTTGATTTTGCAGCGGTGAGCGCGACGAGTTCTGCACGGTGACTGCTCCCAACAACGTCATCACCCGAGGGGGAGACCGGCGTTGTCACTTAGTTGTCGATCGTGACGGGTAGTTCAACGTCGAACCCGACAAATGAGCATGTTGCGCTTTGTTGGTCGGCGGCACTTATTGCGGCAGTGATGTCATTGACGCATTGATCCAGTGAGCTTCTCTGGGAATACACAAAGAGGGCGAGGCCCCCGAGGATCACGACAAGAATGACTTTTTGAACGATTGTTTTCATTAACCAGGCGCTGAGAACACCGAGGGCAATGAAGGCAACTGTGACGATTGTTCCAATTGTTTTGGCGTCGTTGGTGTCGAGAGCGAAAGGAATCGCGTTCATGTAGCCACGTTACGGCACTTGCCCTCTACCTTTGTGGCATGGCAGATGATCCAACAATGCAACCAATTGGCCTTTCAACCCAACCTCCCTCAACGGTGATTCCGGAGGCTGCACCTGAGATTCGTCACGAGTTAGCGCAAGCTCTCGCGTCACCTAACGAGTCACGCGTTGACGCAGTCTCATCGTTTGTTGCCCGGCATCCACGCGACCTGAATGGATGGGCAGCGCTCACCGACTGTGTTGATGAGCAAATGTGGAAATACTCGGCAGCTCGGGTTGGTTACCACCGTGGACTTGATGCGCTGAGAGCAAATGGTTGGCGTGGTTCTGGATATGTGAGTTGGGCGGCCGAGTCGAACCAAGGTTTTCTGCGCTGTTTATTAGCGCTTCAGAACGCCGCAGCAAGAATTGGTGAGGCTGATGAGGCGGAGAGGTGTGCGTTGTTTCTGCTTCAACTTGACCCCAAGGGCGTACCTTCCGAATTTGGTTCAATTGCGACGTGAAGAAGCCAGTTGAGGACTGCGTGTCGGCTGTTCTCATTGGTGGGGCATCGCGCCGTATGGGCGTCGACAAAGCGATGCTTGAGATCAACGGTGTCGCACTCGCACGTCGGGTTGCAGACGCACTCGGTGGCGATGAAGGTCGTAATGTGATCGCCTGCGGAGGTAGCGCTGAGGCCGCTCGATCGTTGGGGCTTACGCATGTGCCAGATGATGACCCCGGAGCGGGACCGCTGGTTGCGGTGCTCACGATGCTGCGGACATTTCCTGAATCGGATGTCATTGTTGCCGCTTGTGATTTGGGCGGACTTGACCGAGCGACGGTGCAGAACTTCGAACGAAGCGATCTTCTCAGTGGCTACGACGTCGCTGTTGCGTTTGTCGAGAAACGTCAGCCGTCCCTCATGCGGTGGTCGGCATCTGCGTTGCCGTCAGTTAAGCGCTTGGTAGAAGCCGGGGAACGTTCGTTGCACGGGGCATTCAGGCAACTGCGAGTGATTGATGTCGCCGTGCAGGAATCTGCGATGGTGAATCTGAATACACCGTCAGATGTTGAGGTGTGGCAAAGGTCCTAGATGGCGTTAGTCACTCTGAAAGTCGTTGTCGCTAACCTTCCGAGCGATGATTTCTGAAGTTTCAGTTACCGAACTGCGTGATGCCCTTGAGGTTGGAGCGCGCCTGATTGATGTCCGCGAAGCAGACGAGTATGCCGAGGCCCGCATTGTTGGTGCCGAACTGATGCCCTTGTCGACGCTGGCTGAAACAGTTGGGTCGATTGGCGCAGGCCCTGTATACGTCATTTGTAAATCGGGTGGTCGTAGCGCGATGGCCTGCGAGTTCATGGCGTCGGTTGGTGTCCAGGCGGCGAACGTCAGCGGAGGAATGATGGCATGGCTCCAGTCGGGGTTTGAGGCGGAATTCTCCCAGTGAGCGACAGTGACGACATCGAGTTCACGTGGGTTGACTCGACGTCTGTATTCGCTGACATTGTCAAAGAACTGTTGGCCTGTGATCGCTACGCGATTGATACTGAATTTCATCGTGAGCGCACGTATTTTCCTGCGCTAGCGCTTGTGCAACTCGGCTGGGGTGAGGGCAATATCGCGCTCGTCGACCCGTTGGCGGTTGATTTGGCGCCTCTCAAAGAGTTGTTTGAGTCTGATGTTAAGGCTGTATTTCACGCTGCGCAGCAGGATCTCGATGTGCTGACGCATGCGGTGGGTTCGATTCCGCGGCAGCTCTTTGACACGCAAGTTGCCGGAGGATTCGTGGGCTATGGAACCCCCTCGCTCGCTTCATTGGTGAATTCGGAACTGAAGATTTCTCTGGCAAAGGGTGATCGCTTGACTGACTGGTTGCGTCGGCCCCTCACCGATGCCCAGAAGCGATATGCAGCAATCGATGTCGCATACCTCATTGAAATTCAAGATCGCTTATTAGTGAAACTTGCAGAAACGGGTCGAACTGAATGGGTGACGGCTGCATGTGAGGAGCTTCGTAAAAAGGGTCAGACTCCAGTCCGTCCTGAAGATGCATGGCTGCGACTAAAGGATGCCCGTGGTTTGAACGGGAAGGGTCGAGGCGTGGCACGGGCGGTGTCGCAGTGGCGTGAACGCCGAGCGATGGAGCTCGACGTTCCTGTGCGGCAAGTACTTCCTGATCTGGCAATTCTCGGGATTGCTCAGCGCCAACCAAAAAACGAGACCGAATTATCTCAAGCCCGAGGAGTAGATGGTCGGGCCCAACGCGGTTCGACTGCTTCGGAGATTCTTGCTGCTGTTGCCGAGGGGCTTGCAGGTCCTGTCCCTGAAGTACCAAGCGGAGGCGATGACATTGAACGTGATCTCCGGCCGGCGGTAACACTTATTTCGGCCTGGGTCTCACAGGTTGCAAAATCTGAGGGAGTTGACACAGCAATGCTCGCGACTCGAGCAGATCTCGTTGCGCTGCTGTCAGGAGATCCTACGGCCCGTTTGGCATCAGGCTGGCGAGCCGAACTGCTAGGAGACGACATTCAGGCGTTGGTGAGCGGAAATGCCTCCCTTACGTTCGTGCCGTCTGAACATTCTCGTCCCGCTGGTCTGCGTCTCTTGCGCTCTGATCAGATACAGTAGTTCACTGCAGTGGTTCGCCCTGCCCGTATCCGTATATCGACTGACTTGGGAGCCCTACTGTGAAGAAGGGTCGACATCGTCGCTTTGAAGAAGCGCGCAAATTGAAGCAGGCTGGTCCTGGAGCCTTTGATCTGGGATTTGGTGACCGTCATCGGTCGGACTCTGATGAGGACGACGAATATGCCGCGCTCGCCGAGAAATATGGCGTCACGTTTGACGACGACGACGACGAAGAGAACTGACGAGCGCGCTCAGCGTTTTTTCTGACGCAACACGGGGTGAGGGAGTGGCGTCCATCTTGGCCGCTCAAGTGCTTCAACCATCATGGTGTAGATCTCTTCGCCTATGAGTTCGACGATTTCGTCGCGCAACGACTCATACACCGGCAGCCGATGGGTAAATGCCTCAGGAGCCTCGGTGCACCACCAGTGGAACTCGGCCCCTCCATCGCTCCAATCGCGGCGTTTCCATTCACGTAACTGCGAGACGACATGGCCCGTGTCATCTGTGGCGTGCTCGAGCCGCATTGGGACTTGCCAGCACACATTTGGTTTCCAATCGAGTGGTCGTGCGCCAGCTTCTAGAGCAGCAATGTGCAGTGCACATCCTGCGCCACCTTCAAATCCT
>Ga0075476_10000402_pt1 | contig 19021 bp, 12 predicted proteins | sample DEB08_DNA_5_FD_76339 | JGI IMG/M metagenome (GOLD analysis project Ga0075476, IMG submission 76339) | Aqueous microbial communities from the Delaware River and Bay under freshwater to marine salinity gradient to study organic matter... | ecosystem: Environmental > Aquatic > Marine > Coastal ...
CGACGATAATTCCAATGTCCATGCATCAAACACTTGGTACACTGACGAAGACGGAGATGGTGCCTTTGGTACACGTCATTCAGGCTGTCAACAACCCCCGCCAGACTCCAGTCCAACTAAAAACGACTGTGATGACGATGATGACACGGTTCAGTCGTTGAGGACTTTTTATGAAAACATAGATGGAGATAGCTTAGGAGGTGCAGCAGTCCAAGCCTGTCATCAAGGGAGTTATTTGACCACGGGGGGTGATTGTAATGACGGAGATGACACTATTTTGGGTCCAACAACCTGGTATCTGGATGAAGACGATGACGGGAAGGGTGGAACGACTACAATCCAATCTTGTACTGACCCAAGTACTTCAACCGAGATCTATGTCACCGTGGATGGGGATCAATGTGACAACTTACATGGGGTTTTCCAAAAAAACATTTGGTACTTTGATTATGACAATGATGGTTATGGGGATTCTGAAGAAACACAATACGCCTGTACCCAACCCGAAGGAAATTGGGTAAACAACGGTGATGATCTGGACGATACGAATGGAAACATTACCGATGTTGCAGAACAATGGTATTATCATGATTCTGACGGAGACGGCTATGGAAACCCTAGTGTTAGTGTTTATACCAGTAATCCTCCGGACAACTATGTAACCAACGATAATGATTGTGACGATACAGACGATAGCGAATATCCCGGAGCGGTTTGGTACCGTGATTTCGATGGCGATGGTTATGGAAACTTGAACGATTCCCAAACCAGTTGCCTACGCCCAGGAGGCTATGTATCTAATGCGAGCGATTTCAATGACGACAATAAGTTAATTACCAATGTAGCCCCCCGAACTTTTTATGAAGATCAGGATGGGGATACCTATGGCAATCCAAATGTTTCTGTAAATCAAAGTTATCCCCCTTCGGGCAATTGGGTAACCAATGCCAATGACTGTAATGATGCGGATGCAACCCTACACAATTTTACCCTTTGGGCGTTGGATGAAGATGGAGACGGTTTTGGGTACAATGCTGCTTTTTTAACTCAGACCAATACGGATCGAGGGACACCAGGAGCACATGCACCCCCTGCAGGAATCACTCCCATTGTTTACGGCTGTAATGACCCTTCTACCGCTTCCTATACTTTTGTCAAAAATGCCAGTACGGACTATGACGACACCCTTACCTCCATTTCTAATATCAAACCCCAATGGTTTTATCCTGACAACGATAAAGACAATTTTGGCACCAACACCAACACACTTTTTCAAAGTGACAAGCCCACAGGCTATGGAGCTTATGATGGGGATTGTGATGACAACAACCCCTTGCTTCATCCCCAAACGGTATGGTATGAAGATGCTGATGGAGATACGTATGGTAATGTGAGCAGCACCTTAGTGCAATGTGAAATGCCTGCCACGGGCTATGTCAGTAATGCGCTGGACTACAGCGATACCACAACCCATGTAACCAACATTAAGCCCGAATATTTTTACCGCGATGCCGATGAAGATTTGTATGGCGACCCCACTATCTTTTTGTATTACAGCTACCAACCTGAGGGCTACGTCCGTAGCGATCAAGACTGTGATGATACCAAAGCAGATGTGAACCCCGATACCATTTGGTATGAAGATGCCGATGGAGACAGCTTCGGAAGTGCCAGCAGCACCCTGGCCCAATGTACCCAACCCCCAAACTATGTAACCAACCAAGAAGATTATGATGATACGACTGACAAAATCATCAACATTGCCCCGCAGTACTTTTATCACGACGGAGATGGAGATACCTATGGAGACCCTAACGATTTTGTGTACTACAGCATCCGACCTGCCGACTATGTCATCAACAATTTAGACTGCGATGATACGGACGCTGCTGTCAACCCACAAAAAATTTGGTTTCAAGATGCGGATGGAGACGGTTTGGGAACCCATACGGTGACCACCACCTCCTGTTTACAACCTGACGGTTTTGTCGAAAACTTTGAAGATTTGGGTGATGAAACCAAATACATTACCAACATTGCCCCGGTTCCTTTTTATTACGATTCAGACGGAGACGGCTATGGAGACCCCAACAAAAAAGAAAACTACAGTTATGCGCCACCCAATTATTACACAACTGGGGAAGATTGTAACGACAACGATATTCGGGTTCATCCTTTAACCATCTGGTACTATGACAAGGACGGAGACGGTTTTGGAGACAACAATACAACTTTTATAGGTTGTGTTCCACCCCCTAGATATGTCTTAAAACGCGGCGATCTAGACGTGGACAATCCACTAATTACTGACATACCGGGACGCTTCTTCTATCGGGACAAAGATGGAGATGGCTATGGTGTATCTGAAGATCAACTTTTTCAAAGTTATCCTCCAGAAGAAGGCGGCTATGTGCTTCCTCCGGGCGACTGTGATGACTTTGATGCTACCCTTCACCCAGCCACAGTATGGTATTACGATAACGACCGAGATGGTTATGGAGGTGCTCAAGCCTACCAGGGGTGCACCCAAATAGGAAATGCGACTCGAAATCATGGGGATTTGGACGATACGACAGGCAGAATTACTAACATCCCTCCGCGTTATTTTTATGAAGATGCAGACGGAGATGGAGATGGGAATCCCAACAAACTCTATTTCGGCAGCTATGCACCCGATAATTATGTCCCAAATAAAAGAGACTGTGACGATACCGACCCCCAGCTTCATCACAGAACCTATTGGTTTTTGGATTCCGACAGAGACGGTTTTGGCGATCCCGACCGTTTTGTACAGCAATGTGAAAAACCATCCGATAATTACGTCTTTAATGGACACGACTATAACGATTCTACGGATTTGATCACCAACATTGCTCCTCAAAATTTCTATCCCGACCGAGACGGAGATGGCTATGGCCCCGATGCTGAAAAAGTACGCGCAAGTCATCCGCCCAAGGACTATGTCTCCGATGGAGGAGATTGCAACGACAACGATCCTTTACTTCATCCCGAAACCCATTGGTATTTGGATGCCGATCAAGACTCGTTTGGAGGCGATACCTTATTGGTGCAATGTGAGCAACCGGGGGGATATGTATTGAACACGGACGATTGGGATGATAACCAAGCCTGTATAACCGACATCACCCCAAGAGATTTTTATGCCGATAACGACAACGACGGTTACGGTGATCCAGATACCCTTTTGCGATGTAGTAAACTTCCCGAGGAAGGTTATGTAGTCAATAATGAGGATTGTGACGATACTGATGATGGGATCAAACCTACCACTATCTGGTATCGCGATGGGGACGGAGATGGCTATGGAGTGGAAGAGGATACCGTTTTGCAATGTGAACCTCCCGAAGGCTATGCAAACAAAAAAGGGGATTGTGACGATGAGAATCCTTATTTGGTCCCTAGTGCAGTACGGGTAGTATTGGCGCAAGGTTTGGATCCGAACACCCAAGAGTTGTTCCGAGACTGTTTGGCTCCCGATCCGGAAGAGATCACTGAAGAAGATCTTGCCAAAGAACGCCATTTTTATGCCGATCGGGATTTTGACGGTTTTGGAGATCCGGAAGAGATTATCCTGCCAGATGCCATTGGCGATACGATACACTACGCTGTAGTACTCAATGGAGACGATGCCTGTCCGGAGGAATACGGACTTTATAAAGGCTGTCCCAAAGCATTGATCGTACTGACCGAAAGGGAAGTCATCCAAAACCAAGAGCTGCGCCTGTTTGTGGAAGAGAGTGAAGAACCTCTGGAAGAGCGTTCACTGCAAGTCTCGGATACTGTACTGGCAACAATAGAGGTAGCTCCCAATCCTACGGAGGGCATTTTAACCGCCTTTTGGGAGGAAAGCATTACCGAGTTTGTCTCCACCATTCGGGTGTTGGGCTATCAGTATGCAGTAGAGTTTGAAATGTCTTTTTCCGCTACAGATTTTACGGCGACCATTGACCTAAGTCCCTATCCACCCGACATCTATTTTGTTCAGTTCTACTTGGCAGACGGTAGAGGTATTACCAAAAAGATCATAAAAATAACCCCATGAAAAATCTATTTTTCTACATCCTATTCCTAACAGGAAGTTATCTACTCTCCGCCCAAGAGCAGGCGGCAGGGCGTATGGCGGGAGAGTTGGCGGTAACGCCTTCCGGGGCGGCGGTTTATACGGTTCCTCTTATGGTTCCTCCGGGCATTGGAGAAGCGGTACCTTCTTTGGCACTGACCTACAATAGTCAGGGAGGTGATGGCATTGCCGGTTGGGGCTGGAATCTGGCAGGGCTATCCACCATCTCTAGGGTAGGCGCGACATTGCACCACGACGGAGTGATTGACCCGGTGGACTTTGACGAACTAGACCGCTTTGCCCTTGACGGCCAACGCTTGCTCCTAAAAGACCCAAACGCTACTTACGGAGCCGAAAACAGTGAATACCAAACGGAAAACTACTCCAATCTAAAAATCATATCCCAAGGCAGTATTTCGATCAACGGCGGAACAGCACCCCGTTCTTTTATCGTTTATTACCCCGACGGTTCCCGAGCTTGGTATGGTTTGGGCAACAGCTTTGGACAACTGGAATGGGCGATTTCCCGTTGGGAAGACCCCCAAGGCAACCGAGTGGATTATTCCTATACCACCCAAGGGGGCGTACTCCAGATTGATACCATTGCCTATGGAGCGCAAAGTAAAGGTGCGCATCCTAATACGATTACCTTTACCTATGAAGAAAAACAACAGCGTAAAATCAATTATATCAAGGGGAAGATCTTCTACCGCAATCAGCTTTTAAAAGGGCTTACGATTACCCAAAACGCAGTGTCCTACCGGGAGTATGAATTGACCCACAATCTCAACGCATCGGGATATGAGCGTTTAAGTCAAATAGTTGAAATGAATGCTGAAGGAAATTCCAAGCCCCCTATTGATTTTAGCTATCGACCCACCCCTACAGCGGTGGACAGTTCAGATGGAGTGGAGGACATCGGAAATTTCAATTCTTTTGGCGAGAGATTAAAAGGAACCTTTTCTTTTGACCGGGAAAAGCATCAACTCATCCCCGGAGATTTTAACGGCGATGGCTATCAGGATATGATCATCCGAGATGGAGGCTTGTATCGTATTGTCTATAGTGCTTCCAACGGGTTAAGAAGTCTTTCTTCCGCGACCCCCATTAATTTACCTCCAGGAAGTCGTTTGCATTCTTTTGTGGCGGGGCATTTTCAAGACACGGACAATAGAGTCGTTCCCCAACAGGGTTTTGTCTCGATCAGTCAAAAACTCCTACCCAAAGAAAATGTGAATCACTACCCGGGCGCAACAAGTGAATTCTCTCAAACCCAATTTACCACCTATGCTGTTGATCCTAAAACTGGAGACATCCGTTCTTACACTAAGAGTTGGGACAATTATTCGTACAACCACGAATACAACGCCTGCGGAGAAGGAAAGGTCGATTTGATCGACAAATCTTATTATCCTGCGGACTTTACGGGAGACGGGCTGAGTGATATTTTGATGGTTGAAAATGCCTATCCCTCTAAAAAATGTCCTTCTACTTCCCCCTCTGGTGCGTATTGCGATTGTAGAGAACAGCAGACCTACTACCGGCGCCTGTTTTTAGTGGACATGGACCGAAATAAAACGGAGCATTTTGTGGATCCTATAGGAGAGCTGACCCTCAAAGCCTCCGACTACATCCAATTGGCGGATTTTGACGGGGATGGAATCCCCGATTTGTGGCATTTTTTTCAAGGGGGTGTAAGCGTTTACAATTTGTATGGTGGAGCTTTAAAAAAGCTTACCACTTTTTCAGAGTCCACAGTATTTGACACGCCCAAACACACTTTGATCGGAGATTTTAACGGAGACGGGATGTCGGATCTGATGGTTCCATTTAAAGCAGGTTTTGACAACTGGAACCTACTGACCAGTACGGGAACGGGCTTTAAATGGGATCATTTAGCGCAAACAGAAATCACCTATAGCCTCCCTGAAAAAGAAGACCAGTCCAATTATTATCTGGCACGGGATGTGGACGGAGATGGGGTTTCAGACATTGTTACCTTTGAACAGGACAAAGACGAAGCGCACTTTCGGGTGTATCAAAACCGGGCGACTGCCGAGGGTTGGCGTAGAAGTTTTAATGAAATTCATCATTCCAAGTATACTGATTTAAAGGGAAAAGGTGCCCCCCTGCGTTTTGATGTGCATCAAAATAATTTTAATCCCATTTTTGTGTATTTGGACGGAGACAAGGTGTATCAAAAAGTATTGCCCATCAAACACCGGGAGCAGATGCAACTGAACGTTGTTAGCCACCGAGGACGTACGGAAACCATTTTATACCAAGCCTTAGGAACGGACAATACCTATTACAAAGCACAGGATCTGGCTTATCCGTTTACGCATATAAACCACGCCTTAACGCTTCCTTTGGTAAAAAAAGTAACCACCCAAGCCGCGGGCTTGACGACCAACCAAGATTTTAAATATTATGGGGCAGTAAGCCATGTCCGGGGGGTGGGCTTTGTCGGATTTTTGGGGGTAGCACGCACCAATGCTTATGGGGTGAATACCCCTTCACGCTGGAGTATCAGCCGGTACGATCCCAAACTAAGGGGGGCAGTGACCGACAGTTGGCAGCCCGAACAAAATCCGTTTTATTTAAGGGCACAGGCTTTTGAAGTGCCCACTCGGGGCTTTAGTCAAAAAACCAGCACGCAATACACGGCTGAAACCCTTGTCAACGGTGTGTTTGTAGCCACGGTAGACAATCTCAAATCCGAAGATGCCCTTAATGGGTTTACTACTTATGTCAGTTATGAATACGATTCGTTTTTTAACCCCACCAAAATTCTGACCGAACGGGATGGTGGTAAAACGCTTCAACGTTTTTCTTATAGCAACGATATAACGGCCAACAGTTCTGGTTACCATATCGGGCGAGTAACCCAAGAGCAAACCACCCAAAGTTGGGAAGGCAAAGAACACAGTACCACCGTGGACTTTGCGTATCAAAACCAGCTGCTCCAAAGTCGTAAAATTCAGGGAGACCGCACAGAAACCCTAACGGAAAGCTACGACTACGACCGCTATGGCAACCTGACTGAGCGGAGCCGTTCCGCGCCGGGTTTACCCACTCGTACCGAATCCTTTGGTTATACCGAAGACGGGCGTTTTTTGGATAGCCAAACGGACCGTAGCGGACGAACGGCCTCCTTTACTTACTACCCAGACGGAAGTCTAGAATCCGAAACGGACGTATTGGGACGAACCACTACCTACGGCTATGACAGTTGGCAACGAGCGACTCAGGTAACCGATTATTTGGGCAATACCCACCAAACAAAATACCAATGGCAGGACAATGTGCTGGTGGCTCAAAACCAAAATGCAGACGGTAGTGAAAGCCAAACCTGGACGGATGCCTGGGGACGAACCCTTGCCCAAGGACGGTTGAGCCTAGACGGAAAGTGGTCTTGGGTAAGCTACCACTACGATGCTGGGGGAAGGGTTTTAAAAGAAAGTGAACCCTATCTTGCAGACCGTCCCAGTGGAGGAAGTCGGTTTACCACCACCCTTTACGATGCTTATGGGCGCATCCGTTCCCAAAAACAGTCCAACGGCAAAACCTTGCAAACCACCTATACCAAAGGGAAACCCACTGCTACGGTAAACGACGGCTATCAAAAAGTAACCACCACCTTGGATGCCCGGGGGAACATTGCCCAACTCACAGACCCCAACGGCACCATTGACTACAGCTACCACCCCAACGGACAGTTGGAAACTTCCGACTATCAGGGGCATAAGGTGGTGGTAAGCTATGACGGTTGGGGACGAAAGCAATCCCTTAACGATCCCTCAGTAGGAGAATTCACCTATAAGTACGACACCTATGGACAGTTGCTGGAAGAAAGCAGTCCCAAGGGAGCCACGACCTATGAATATACCGATGACGGTTTGGTAGCCAAGATGACCCAAATAGGTGACCATACCCACCTGAGCACGGCTTATGATTACGACACCACAACCCGCCTGCCGCTGACCCAAACCACCACCGACGGAGAACGCCGATTGTCCTACAGCTACGGTACTACTTACGATGAGTATGCCCGCCCCCAAATCCGCAGCGAACAAAACAGCTATGCCCGTTTTTCACAAATACTGACTTATGATGTCTATGGCCGACCCAGCACCGACAAACGCACCGCTACCCTAAGCGGTGGGGCCTCCCAGGAGATGGAACTACAACACCACTATGCCTCCAATGGTATGCTGACTGCCCTAAAAGAAAACAACCAAACCCTTTGGGAGCTTAAAGCTGAAAACGCACGGGGGCAAGCTACGGAAGTGCTACTGGGTAATGGGATCACCAAAAAACGCACCTATGATGCTTTGGGTTATCTGGATTCCCTAAACGACGGCAATGCCCTAAACCTGTCTTATAGCTATAACAAAAAACAAGGGGTATTGAACAGCCGAACCCGAACGGGTATAGGACAAGAAAGTTTTCAACACGACCAACGCAATCGCCTGACCCGTATCCAAAAAGGCACGGAGGTATTGGAACAAAAATACGACGACTACGGCCGCTTGGCGGACAACCCCAAACGGGGCGAATATCACTACAACGCTGCCAAACGCTATGCGATGGACAGCCTAATCCTGAATGCCAGCGGACTGAAATACTACAAAGAACACCCCCGCCAGGATGCCCTCTATAACATAGACCGCAAGGCGGTAAGCATACACGAACACGGTTTTGGGCGAGCAGACTTTGCCTACAACGCCCAAATGCAACGTACCCACGCCTGGTATGGGGGAGAGGAAGAAAATCTTCATAGCCGGACCTATCAAAAACATTACAGCAGTCTGTTTCCGGCGGAAATAACCCATAACAACGAAACGGGGAAAACGGATATTGTACTCTATATCGGTGGAGACGGTTATACCGCTCCGGCAGCTAAAATCAATAATGAAGTACATTATTTACATAGAGATTATCTAGGTAGCATTTTGGCGATTACCAATAGTGCAGGTACTGTAGTAGAAGAACGCCAATTTGGGGCGTGGGGGGAGATTGACTTTATCAAAATTAATGGGGAAGAAAGTAGTTTTGAAGATTCTATTCTTCCAAGAGGCTTTACCGGCCATGAACATTTTAGTGAGATTGCTCTGATCCATATGAACGGGCGGATGTACGACCCGCAATTGAGGCGGTTTTTATCTCCGGATAACAATATTGTTGATCCATTTGACAGTAAAAGTTTTGATCGTTTTGCCTATGTTTTTAATAGTCCCTTGGGATATGTTGACATCAATGGGGAAGACCCTTTAAGTTATCTTATAGCTCTAGGAATAGCTTATATTGTTTCCGGAATTGCGCATCTAATTGATACAGGTAGGTGGGAATGGGATCCATCTAAAAGGCATTTTCCCACTGGGATAGGAGTAAGAGGTAATTTTGAAGATTTACTTTCAAATGGAGGTTCGGGTAGCAACAGCTTTCTAAATGGGTTTAATGGTTCCGAGTTAGAAAGCGGAAACATCAGTGTAAATCCAGCTAATTTTTCAAATACAAATTCAGGATATGGATCATTGAGTCAGGAAATGAACAACAATTCAGAAACTACAACCACAGGGCCTTGTGATATATTTACATCACCTGAAAATTGTCATCAATTTGGAAACAATGAAAATAATACCGAAAGCAATCAAGAAAATGTTGTCATTACGGTTGTCACTTCTGTACAAAACCCTAATCCAGTTGGTGGGGGTGGAAATTCTGATGGGGAGGAGGAAAACCCCTGTAACCAAATCAAAAAGCAACTAGAGGATGCTGGTTTTAAAGAAAAAATAGACGAACTCAAACAAAAAACAGGATTGAGAAAAGAAAGTGGATATGTAGAAGACCTAGCCGGAAATTATCTAAATTTAACGAATACTAACGGAGGACACACTCTGATTATTCCCAATAATCTGAATAACAAAGGGTATATGCATACGCATCTTAACGAATTTGAAGATGGAGTTGATGAAAATGGAAGAATTAAAATTAAAAAGCCAATCAAAATGTTTTCCCCTCAAGATGTTATTTCTCTATTGGCTATGGCAAAAAGAACTTTGTATAGTGAAGTTTCGGTAAAGGAAGTTTATGGAGTGATGGTTTCAAGTGGTGGAAATTATACCATCCGATTTAGAGGTAATCCTGCTGAAATTCCTAATACCTTTCTTTCTAAACAGGAATTAAGGAAGGAGTTCGTAAAATACTTTGAAGAAAGATACAGAAACAATAAAGAAAAAGCATTTTTAAAATTTGTAAAAGAGATTATGAATGTGGAGGGAGTTTCCCTTTTTAAAATTCAAAATAACGGTACTATTAAAGAAAAACAATTAGATGATAATGGCAGGTTACAAACGCTACCCTGTGAATAAAACTTAAAACACCATTAGATATGAAAAATACATTAATTTTTTTAGGTATTATGTTGATTATAAGTCTTAGCTGTAAAGCACAAATTATTGCAGTTGAAGATTTTCCAGACTATAACAAAGATTTAGAAGATGGTGCTTATATCAAAGACATAAATAATGTTCTTGATAAATACACAGGAACATGGGCTGGACATCAAAATGACACTATTTATCAATTTGTAGTTGATAAATATACTGATATAGATGAGAGGCTAAAGTATACGCATGATAGATTAATAATAAAATACAAAATCACTAACTCAGATGGTGAAGTTATTGAGGACACAACCAATTTACCAGATGAATCTACTTTAGTCATGTTTGGAAGATATCTTTCCAAACAAGGGCAATATGTATTGTATTATCAAGGGTCAAACTCTGACTGTGGCCAAAATGGAGATGTGTTTTTGAGTGTATTAGATAGAAATTCTAACAAAATGAATTTATCATTATCTGTAGATGGCGAGGTTTGGTTTGATTGCACAACAGGTCCTGCTGAGCAAGTACTGCCAACAGGTAAGGGAATTATCCTTACCAAACAATGACTTTAAAATTTAGATTTTAAAACCGCCATTTGGCGGTTTTTTTTCCTTAAAATTAAAATTCAGAACCCCAAATCGTAGTGAACTGTTTTACCTTTTTTCTTGTTTCCAATTCTAAAACTGAGAGTTCTATAGAAGAAACGCCAATTAGATCATCTGGACCAGGTGCGGGAGGTGCTTCCACCAATGCCAACACGAACTATTCCAACTATGGGAGTTTAAGTGTAGAGGTTACTGAATCTGCCCTAGAAGATGCCTTAGAACGTATCGCTTCTGGAGAGGCTGGGCTCAATTTGGGTAGCTTTACTGCTACCGGTATTGGAGGGGGAGCTAATGAAGAGGAAGAAAACCCCTGCGGTACAGGCTTTGTACAAGACAGAAACGGTAATTGTGTGGAAAAACCTTGCCCCGGTGATCCTGTAGCCAACCCGCAAATTGCACCGCAGGCTAGTTCGGGGATTCCTGGTGGAATCTTTGGAACATGTACTAGAGATTATGAATATGATGTTTGTGCACCAAAGAAAAGAAAACACCAAGGTGTCGATATTTTAAATAAAGAGAACCAACCTATATTTGCCATGTTTGATGGGATAGCTAGATTGCAAGAGCAAGACGGAGGAGCGGGTCATCACACCTCGATAACTTCTACGGTCAATGGTAAAACAGTACGCCATGTCTATTTTCATTTGCAGGATCAAAACCGAGTAAGTGGTCCTGTTAAAGCGGGAGACATTATTGGTTATCAAGGGGTATCTGGAAATTTAGCAGGTGCCATTAGAAAAGGATACTCTCAATCACATGTACATGTCAAGTTGGAAGAAAACGGAACAAAAAAAGACCCTTTAAAGTACTTTAATACAAAGATAGATCCCAAAACAGGAGCAGTAACAACCCCTTGTAAAAATTAATTAAATTTAGAAACTATGAAAATTATTGATTCTTTTACTCTTATTTTATTCTTGTCGGTTTTTTCTTGTAGGGCACAGATTAATACTTTGAATACCGATGAATTAGCTAATATTTCCTTTAATGATATTAAATTAACTCAAATAAGAGGAATTAGAGGCATAGACCAAAACGCAGAAGCATTATTTGGAAAAGGGAATTTTGAGAGTATGGAAAATAATTATTATAATCCAAACCCCAATAGTCTTGAAGACTGTCCTTTCTACTGTATGTACTATGAATTTTTTGACAAAAATGTTTTTGTGCGATTTGAAAAGTTTTCTTCTGATGACAACTATCATTTTACTTACCTAAAAGTAAAAGACCAAGCTATCCAAGTAACAGTAAAAGACGTAACCGTGTCTATAGGAGATAATATTGATGTTTTTAAAGGATATAATATAAGTGAAAATAATCATTGGGTTGTCTTTGCTGATGAAGATACATCTACAATAGATATAACTTTCATATTTAACCCCAGTACAAGAAAAATCATCGAAATTAAGATGTATACTTACTAAATCTGGTAATGTTCCAAGCTCAGTAATGTTCCAAATTCTGAAATTAAAAAAAAAAGGTCATTGACATATTGAAATAAAAAGCCGACCTGCAAGGAGCAGGCATTACAGCAGTCTGTTTCCAGCGGAGATAACCCATAACAACGAAACGGGGAAAACGGATATTGTACTCTATATCGGCGGAGACGGCTATACCGCTCCGGCGGCTAAAATCAATAATGAAGTACATTATTTACATAGAGATTATCTAGGTAGCATTTTGGCTATTTCTGATAGCTCAGGAAGGGTGCTTGAAGAACGCCAATTTGGGGCATGGGGGGAAGTGGATTTTTTTAAGACTTCGACAGGCTCAGTCTTTACAAACGAAGAAGCGAATAAAGCCTTTAGTGAGTCTATTTTGCCCAGAGGCTTTACCGGCCATGAACATTTTAGTGAAATTGCTCTGATCCATATGAACGGGCGGATGTATGACCCGCAACTCAGGCGGTTTTTGTCTCCGGATAATTTTATCCAAGACCCTTATGACACGAGGGGTTATGATCGTTTTGGCTATGTATGGCAAAACCCGTTGATGAACAGCGATCCCAGTGGAGAGCTTTTAGAAACTGCCTTTGTTGCTTTACAATTGGTTAGATTTATTTCCGCAGGATTGAATCTATACAATTTAGGAAATAACATTTTTGGTGGTTTTAACAATCAATTTACCTACGGTCCCACTGGAAGCCCCCAGGTAATGAACACAAATTCAAATTTTAACCAATTTTTAAATGGTTCTAACAAAATTGATGGGGTGTATTTGAGCAGTACCAATTCCATACAAGACAGTATTGTACGCCAAGATCAAAATACTTTTCTTGATGGACCTCCGAAATATGTAGAACTTACCCCTCAGAATCCTCTCAAAGGGGTTAATTTAGAGGCCTCTGATGCAGGAGAAGTATTGAGTTATACTGCTGGAGCAATAGGTGTTACACAAATAGGAATGCTTGAATACCGTAAAACATTATCTCCCTTACAAAAAACAGGTACTTTTGGAAAGTTTGCATCTACGTATCAAGGGTTAGGGGCAACATCAAGACTTCTAGGTCGTGCATCAATAGCTGTTTCTCCACTTGCAGTGTATGGGGATTACCAAGCAATGCAAACAGGAACAATTACTCCTGAACGTCTTGCTTACCGGACTGGATCCTTAGCTACGGCATTAGGCATTGGATTTGCTTTTGGAAGTTTGCCTGGAGCTATAGTAGGGAGTGTTTTTTCCCTTGCAGAATACAGTTATGATACTGCCATAAAACCCTTAACAAAAGAAATTAATTATCATTTTTCACGTTTTACAAATGCACTTAAAAATGGATGGAGACCACAATAATATACTTAAAGTTTCTACTAGAAACCAGTTTATCGCAATATGGACGTTATTTTATGTATTAATTTTAATAATCGTTATTATGTGTTTTTTATCATTTAATAAATCTGCACTTGTTATTTTTGGAGTATTTTATTCGATTGATGCTTTACCCACGCTTTATCTACACCGTCAGTATTTAAGGGCAAATAAGCATAAATCATATGAGATTTTGTATGATCGCCTCTTAGAATTTAATCAAGGGAAGCGAACAGAGTATCTAGTAAGTGATATGAAACAGATCACGGTTTATTTATGTCCAAATCTTTACAAAGGAAGTAACTTTCACTTTTTTGGAATTGAATCGTATTATTATGCACGTGTAGAATTAAGAAATGGGGAACACTTTTTTCTTACCTGCTTATTACATCCCAAACTAGACAAAAAACTTAAAAAGTTGCAAGGAATAATAATTGAAAGAAAAAAGAGCTTTTTTCCAAGTTTAAAATCAAAATAGAATAAAATAAATTTTTAAAACCTACGGTTCCACTGGAAGCCCCCAGGTAATGAACACAAATTCAAATTTTAACCAATTTTTAAATGGTTCTAACAAAATTGATGGGGTGTATTTAAGCAGTAACTCAAATTTTACAAGAGTGACTAGAGATTTCGAATTATTCAAACCGAACTCTGGATGTCAGCAAGGGGGATGTTATGATCCGATAGATTTTAAAAATGTTTCTTCAATTGGGGCTAAAATACAGGCTAATGCTAAGAAAAGAAGCCCCCTTTTATCCTCCGTAAATGAGATTACTGCAAAAGGAATTATGCCCTTTGAAAACCAACAACCCCAAGCGGGAGATTTGAGTGGGTTGAGGAGGATAAATAATGTTAAAATCGCTAATACATGGGATTCTGTCACAAACGAAAGAATTTTATCATTATCTGAAAAATTACAACCAAAGGCTACTAGTTTTGTAAACAGAGTATATAATGAACTTAATATCAAATTACGAATTACTGATGGTTATCGTTCAATTCAAGAACAAAATGCACTTTATGCACAAGGTAGGACCGTACCTGGGGAAATAGTTACACATGCGAGAGGAGGACAAAGTCTCCATAATTATAGAAAAGCATTTGATGTGGTTCAAATGAAAAATGGTATTCCAATATGGGAAAAGTTATCCAATGATATTGTAAATATTGCAAGTGAGTTGGGATTAGAATGGGGTGGTCACTGGAATACTTTTAAAGATTATCCTCATTTTTACATTAAATAAATAATATTAATTATGAGAAAACTAGTTTTACTATTATTAATAAGTTCAAAACTTTGTTTAGGTCAAGATAATTTGTACGATTTAGCTTGGATTTATAAAATCGATCAAGAAAGTGTAAAAGGAGATCCATACGATATCCTAGAAGATTTTACAAAAGAGGAACTTCCTGATATATTTAGATTAGCAACTGTTCTTTGTACACCATACTTTATTGACGATGAATTGGTCAAATTAAATTTAGAATATCAAGGAGACAGAGAAACAATTTTTGAATCATTTTATTATGACAATAATCAAAATATTTATTTCATAAGCTATTCCGATAGCTATTATTCGCCTCCAAAATGGGATGATAAATCAGAAATAGTTTTAGAAACGAAATTAAATTATTTTAAAGAAAGTAATTCATGGAAATCTATTGGAGTAGATTGTAAAGTGTCAAAAAGGTTGTTAAATGTTATGTCTAAACTAAAACAACTCAATAATTTTGGTAGTGTATCAAAATCTAGTAATATTCCAAACTCTGACTTTCAAATAAACAATCCTTAGATTTCAATTATGATTGGTTTGAAGGAAAACTTGATTTAAATTATAAAGTGTTTGATTTAGGTTCAGGAAACTTTAATAATTACAGTCCAAATTACACTTTAGAATTAAACAGTTTGCAATATCGAAATTACCAATCAATTAATGTGTACAATAGAACTTATTTAAATGGTAATTTTAGATTTAACTATTTTAAAAATTGACAAATATGAAGTATTTAACTTTTTCCGGAGAGTTATTAGATAATTTTATAAATACCTTTTCCAAGATAGTAATAGGAAAAAGATACACATGCAAAAGTTATTCAATATCCTCTTGTGCCTATGAAACAATTATTAAAATTCATCTTAATAAAAAAATATCAATTAACGTTGTTTTTCAAAACACATATTTTTCAAGTATTGAAATAAATGAACATAAATTTTTCATTAAAAAAGTTCATCAAGTTTTTGGCTTAGATTCAAAAAGAGAATACAATTCTTTTAATGCCAAAAGTAATCTGAATGACGTAGTTATTTATTTATTAAATCTAACTTCAAAAAAGTTAGAGGAGTTAGGAATAGAGTTTAAAATTGAAGGTGATGTCGGTAATGTTGGTAATTTTCCAAACTCTGACATTAAATAAAAAAGATCATTGACATATTGAAATAAAAAAAATCGAGCCTTTACAGGATTTACTGGAGGATTTGTCGGAACCCTAACACAAGGGGGGAATATTGGCCAAGCGCTGGCGGCAGGAGGTATTGACATAAAAATTGGAGATTGGAGTTTGTCCAATTCTAAAATTGGTAAGAGTGTAGGAGGTTTATTTAAAGAGGAAGCCGGTAGAGAAACATTTGTAAAATTATTAGGCAGAGGCATTACTCGAGAGGCTACTGCAGTATCAATCTCTGCCATTGGTGCAAACTTTGGTGGACAAGCTCTTGGCAGAAGATATCGGTAATGTTATAAATCTGTGGAAAAACCAAGATCAAAATTATAACTAATCGATAATCAATGTTTAATTTAGTTAAAAAGAAAAAAAAATTTATAACCCAAGTACCCACTAACCCCAATTTTAACCTCTCAAATCTTTTAAAATGGCACTTTTATCTACCTCAAGTTACAAATCTGTTGAATTAACGACTACTTGTCAATATTGTAAAGGTCAAACCTATAAACACGGCAAACCATTTAATACAGTATCGCTATTTGATTGCTAAAAGAAAGCATAGTACTATGGCAAGAGGTACAAACCATGTAGAACGGATGCATCTGAATTTTCGAACCCATTTGAAACGCTTAAACCGAAGAAGTATAGGTTTTAGTCGAAGTAGTATCATGCTTATTTCTATTCTAAAGATCTATCTATGGGGATGATTCCCCTCTAGTGCGTGTTTTAAACACGTAACTATATTGGTTTAAGTAACGCGTTACAGCGGTGTGCCAGAAGGATTTTTTGTATTTTTAGAAAAACTCCAAATTATGAAGACCCCAATCTTACTCCTTTTATTTTTTCTCAGTTTTCAGTCTGTTTTTAGTCAACAACTCGTCAGAAAAGGCTTTCATTTTTATCTCGATGAGGCTCCCCTAGATAAAACAGAATTAAAACAACTCTTAGCAAATGAACCAGAGACACTTCGTTTATTTCAAAAAGCCGAAAACAAAAAAACGTTGGTTTCGCTATTGGTTTTGCCTGGAAGTGCCATGATTGGTTATGAAATAGGACGTTTTACCGCCACGGGCAGCATCGGAAGCAAAGAACAGCTAATAGCTGGAGGAGGATTGACTGTAGTGGGTTTGTTTCTGTCTAAAGGACTCAAAAGCAAGTATAATGAAGTTTTAAAACGCTATAACAACAAAAGTAAAGAAGCTGTTGCACAGCAAATTAGTGTGTTGGCTACTTCGACGGGTTTGGGTGTGCGCATTAGCTTTTGATGATTTTACCTTGATTAAAAGGTCAAAATTATCTCATTTGTTTTTAGTAATTTAACTTACTTAAATTTTAATGATGAAAAAAACAATATTTCTAGTTGCGATCATTATACTTTTTCAAGCTAATGCTTTGGCTCAAAACAAAAACAAAGTCAAACCAGCTTCGGTTTTGGAAAACACCCAAGGGTTCAAGGGTTTTTTTAATTTCAACTACAACGAAAAAGAGGACGCACTTTATTTGACCGTAAAAGAGTTGAACAAAGAGTTTCTGTATGTCAACAGTCTGAGTGCTGGAGTTGGAAATAACGACTTGGGTCTGGACCGTGGTCAGTTGGGAGATGAACGCGTGGTTTATTTTTCCAAGTCGGGAAATAAACTGATGTTGATACAACCCAACTTGCGCTACCGCTCTACCTCGGACAATCCTTTGGAGCAACGGTCTATTAAAGAGGCTTTTGCAAAATCCGTGCTCTTTGGATTTCCCATAGTAGAGTCAAACAATTCGGGTTATGTGATTAATCTTACACCCTTTTTGATGCAAGACGCACATGGAGTAAGTAAACGATTAAAACAGAGAAAACAAGGATCTTACAGTGTTGATAAAAGCCGTTCTGCTGTATTTCTAGAGCGCACCAAGGCTTTTCCAAAAAATATTGAGTTTGATATAATGCTCACCTTCGCTGGAACAGCCACAGGAAATATGGTTCAAGGTGTGACACCCACACCAGATGCCATAACTGTGCATCAGCACCATTCTTTTGTTGAACTCCCGGATTTGAACTATATGCCTCGCAAATTCGATCCTCGTTCAGGTGCCAATGCCTTTACCTTTTACGATTATACAACCCCAGTGAGTCAACCGACCAAAAAACAATACATCTACCGTCATCGCTTGGAAAAGAAAGACCCTGCGGCGGCAGTAAGTGAAGCGGTTGAACCTATAGTATATTATTTGGATAACGGTACTCCAGAGCCTGTCCGTTCTGCCTTATTGGAAGGAGGGCGCTGGTGGAATCAAGCCTTTGAAAGTATAGGTTTTAAAGATGCATTTCAAGTGAAAATACTTCCAGATGATGCAGACCCTCTAGACGTGCGTTACAATGTCATTCAATGGATTCATCGTTCCACAAGAGGGTGGAGCTATGGATCAAGTGTTTCGGATCCGCGAACAGGAGAGATCATCAAGGGGCATGTCAGTTTGGGAAGTCTCCGTATCAGACAGGACTTCATGATCGCCTTGGGATTGCTGGAAGCTCCTTTTGCAGAAGGAGCCAACAAAGAAAATCAAGCTTTAGAAATGGCCTTGGCCCGTATTCGCCAACTCTCTGCACATGAAATTGGACATACCTTAGGCTTTGCACACAACTTTGCTGCCAGTGCAAACAACAGAACCTCGGTAATGGACTATCCTCACCCCAATATTGAAATGAAAGA
>Ga0075476_10000413_pt1 | contig 18776 bp, 7 predicted proteins | sample DEB08_DNA_5_FD_76339 | JGI IMG/M metagenome (GOLD analysis project Ga0075476, IMG submission 76339) | Aqueous microbial communities from the Delaware River and Bay under freshwater to marine salinity gradient to study organic matter... | ecosystem: Environmental > Aquatic > Marine > Coastal ...
TAATTATTGATGGTGATACACAAAGCACTACTGCATCTGGTAGTTCCCAAGCTATTACATTTAAAGGAGCTGGTAACGGATACGCTGGAGCTGTTGGTAGTTACGGTAATGGTACTGTAGGTGGAATAGGTTTATGGGGTGGATCAACTAATAGCGGTAGTCCAGATATTTTTGTTAAATCTGACGCTGTTGGTATAGGAACAACTAGTCCTGCTCATAAATTAACTGTATTAGCGGATAATAATACTACTGCGGTAGGTTTCGATATTGGAAGTAATGCTAGTTTTAATTTTTCAGCTAATTCAACTAGTGGTTACGTAACTACTTTTAATATGGACGATACTGGTTTAGATATTGGCCATAGCAGTTCAAGTAGAGATTTAAACTTAAAGACTGGTGGGATAGACAGGTTCATAATTGAAGGTGGTGGCAACATCGTTTCAAAAGGAAATACTTTCATTAACGATAGTTATTTAAAAATAACCGCAGCTGCTCCTAATCTGATATTTACCGTCCCTTCTGGAGGTCTAGATAGCAGAATTTATAACGATGGATCTGGTAATTTCATTATTGGTCATGGAACTAATTCAGACACTCCGACAGAGAGATTGCGTATTGATTCTTCTGGCAACGTTGGTATAGGAACAACGAGTCCAGCAGAGAAACTACACGTAGGTGGGGACATCAGAGTGGGTAATGGCGGCTCTAGCGAATATAATCACGTTAATTTTACTAGAGCAGGTGGCTCTAACGTAGGAGCTATTGGTTGGCATAGTGACAATAATTTTTATGTAGGAGGTCATCCTTCTTATGGGCCAACTGCTGGCAACATAGTAAGAGTTTATGGGTTCGGTAGTGATATACGTTTAGGGGATAACACAAATGGAGATGTATTAACTGTAGACGCTACTAACGGCAACGTTGGTATAGGAACAACTAGTCCGTCACAAAAACTACATGTAGTAGGAAACACAACAACTACTGGAGTATCGTATACAGATATTGTTCAGACATATAGTGGTTCATCTATTGACTTTAGACATCAAGACGCATCTGTTGTTATGCGTGTTGATACAGCTAATGCGAGAGTTGGTATAGGAACAACGAGTCCTGATAGCCTTCTTCATATTTCATCCTCTACATCAGGCGATGCAGTATTAACAATTGAAGCTGATACTGATAATAATAATGAAAATGATAACCCTTATATCCATTTCAAACAAGATGGTGGAGGGGTAACAGCTAAAGTAGGGATAGAAGGAACTAATGGACTTACATTTACAAATAGCCTAGGCAATCATGCTTACCTTGGTGGTGACCTTCATGGACTTCAATTATATGCAAATGGAGCTGCTGGATTAACTCTTGAAGGTAGTGGTGATATTGGTATAGGGACTAATGCTCCAGCAACGAGACTTGATGTATATAAATCAACAAGCACCTCTGGCGGATCTACAGGGACTCCACTTTTAAGATTACATAATTATGTAGGGTTTGATCTTAGTCAACAGAAAACATTTATTGATTTTACTCTTACTGACGACAATGGTAATGAAACTCCTCAAGTTCGAATTGGAGCAGAGGTTGGTCAGAATGGAGATGCTAACAGTCAGACAAAAGAAGGTTGTGGAGCATTTGTAGTTTACACTAACAATGCTGATACTGATTCTGGTGATGCTGGTGCATCCCTCGAAGAAAGAATGCGTGTTGATTACCAAGGGAATGTTGGTATAGGAACAACATCGCCATCAGGGGCATTGCACGTTCAAAAATCAATTAGTGGAGGTTTTGGTGGAATTATATACAACACTCAAGCCACAGGCGGATTTGGACTAAGTGTAAGAGGGGGAAATTCATCTTCCGAAGACGCATTAAGAGTGCAAAATGTAGGCGGGACGTACTTATTAAATGTTAAAGGCGATGGCAACGTTGGTATAGGAACAACGAGTCCAGCACAGAAGTTGCATGTAGCAGGTACTATCTTGGCGGATACAGCTCTTGCCACCACAAGCTCTGGAGCTACAGCTATAGGTATAGCGCCTGAGAGTGAAATTGCAGATTCTTCTAGCACTTATCCGGTTAAACTTTTATCAAATAGTAATAATGCTAAACTTACTACTTATCATTATGGGAGTTATCTGACTCTTAAAGCTGGTGTAGAAGCATCAGGCTATTCTAACAATTGGTCTAAGATTGAGCTTCGCGATGGTGGAAATCCTTCGGGTACTACTGCTCACATAAAGTTTTTTACTTCAGGTGACCAGCGTATGGATATCAATGACGCTGGTAATGTCACAATTAGCAACGATTTAATCGTATCAGGCGACCTTACAGTCAACGGAACCACGTCAACGATCAACAGTACAACTGTTCAAGTTGATGACAAGAATATTGAATTAGGCAGTGTCGGCACTCCAACTGACACGACCGCTGACGGTGGTGGTATCACTCTTAAAGGTGCTACAGATAAAACAATCAATTGGGTAAACTCAACTGACGCTTGGACGTTTAGCGAAAGGATTTCGATTCCTGCTGGGTCTGCCGCTTCACCTTCTTTAACATTTTCTAATGATACTGACACTGGACTCTTTAGAGAATTATCTGGCGCTGCTGAATTAATATCTTTTTCAACTGAGGGTGGTAAGAGAGCGCATATTAGCTCTGCTGGCATTTTTTCACAAGCTAATGTTTATTCAGGTACTGGTAGTGATTTTAGAAACTATGGTGGCACATGGAAGGCCACAACTGGATTAACAGGTAACGGATTCCAGTTTATTAACTCAATAGATGGTACAGCTTTAACTATTAGTTCTACTGGTGATGTTGTTGCTTCTGGTTCAGTAACAGCCGAAGGACCAGACGGTGGTATGGTGATGAGGACATGGACTGCCGATAATGATTATGGCATGATTGGTACTGCCAATATGACTAGTACTGAATACGCTCTTCTTACTAATGGGCAACATACTTATCTTAGTGGTGGTAGTAGTGGTGCTGTTCATATTAGAGGTGGCAATAATGATACTACTCCAAGTATAGATGTTACTACCTCAAATATTGAGTTTAATAGTATTCCTTCTAAAGGGTCTGAAGCGACTGCTCTTGTTTGGGATGGTACTAATGTTGGTTATAGAGAACTTGGTTCTAATGCTTTCAATAGCACATCTTACTTGCCGCTATCTGGTGGGAATTTGTCGGGTAATATAGAATTTACTGGTACTGCGAATGCTTATGTAGGTATACAAGGTGAAACTGACGTAAACTTAAAAATAGGGACTGGGGCTGGGTCAGAACCTCGTATTTATTTATATGGGTCTGCTAACGGCCAGTCTAATGCTGGCGGTGTCTTCATAGGTACTGCAAATAATTCTGGTGAAGTTACTATAAATGGTGCGGTTTCTGTTGCAGGTTCAGTAACTGCCACATCACTTATCAAATCAGGAGGATCTTCTTCTGAGTTTCTTAAAGCTGATGGTAGCGTAGATAGTAGCACTTACCTTACTACTGGTTCTGCGTCTTCCACTTACTTACCACTAGCAGGTGGTACGATTGACGGTAGTCTTATAATTGATACAGATACAGGCAGTCAACCATTTTATGTAACAAGGTCAGGAGGTTCAGACCAATCTCTAAAGGTTTATATATCTGATGAAAATGCTATATTTGAGAGCATACAGGATGAAACTGCCGATAATCATGGTGGATTTATTTTCAATATGGATGCAGGTACAACTCATCCATTCTTTGATATAAGAAAAAACAATAGTACCATAATGCGGGTTGACGGCAGCGGCAACGTTGGTATAGGAACAACATCACCAAACCCACACAGTTGGGGGCAGAAAGCATTAACAGTACAAGCAGCGGGTGCAAATGCATATTCAGCACTTGAAACTTACGGAACAGGAACTGGAGCTGGTGCTGTATTATTCGGTGCTGATTCAATCATGCATTCATCAGTACAGTCTACTAATGGATCTCATTTAGTATTTACTACAAACGCAAGCAACTCTGGAATCTCTCAGACAGAGAGAATGCGAATTCTTTCTAGCGGTCAATTAATTGTTGGAGGAACAGCTTTTGGTTATGCTGGAACAGATTTACAAGTAGGTAATACTTCAGATAGTCAGAATGGTTTAAATATTCTTACTTCTACGACTGGATATGGTTATGTATTGTTTGGTGATGGATTGGCAAATGCAGATTCTTATGTTGGTCAAATATCTTATAAGCATGGCGATGATTACATGGCTTTTAGGACAGCAGGAACTGAAAAAATACGTATCACTTCCTCTGGCGAAGTCGGTATAGGGACAACGAGTCCTGTATCAAAACTACATGTTTATCAAAACGATGCAGCAACATCTACTACAGCAGGTATAACTATAGAACAAGATGGGACAGGTGACGCTCAACTTCAGTTCCTTCTCAGTAGTGCATATAGATGGGTACAAGGAATTGATAATTCAGATGGGGATAAGTTTAAGATAGGTAGAGGTAATGATTGGAGTTTAGGTGAAGATATTACTATTACTACCTCTGGTGACGTTGGTATAGGAACAACTAGTCCTGATTCAAGGCTAGAGTTAGCTGTAGCTTCTACCGCTGATATGGTTATTAATGCTAATGATCGTTTTAAGATTAGGGGTAACGGTACTGCTATTTGGGGCAATTCAGCTTCTAATGGAGAACTTACTTGGGACAGTGGTTACGCAATCATTAGAGGTCAGAGTGGAAACGGCTTAAAACTTGCAGTTAATAATAGCACTAATACTGGAGTAACAATAAATACTTCTGGTGAAGTAGGTATAGGAAATACTAGTCCAGCGTCTAAATTACATATAGGAACTTACCCATCTTCTATAAATTCATCAACTCTACCGACAACTCCTTCAAATTATTTAATTACACTAACACCTCCATCAACTACAAATTATTATGGTGGTGGTATTGGTTGGTCTGAAGGAACTAATGTCGCTGCGAGTATTAATACATATGATGCAGGTTCTGGTGGAGCATTAGGTCTTGTATTCTCCACAGGGAACAATACAACACTTTCAGAAGCTTTACGTATCGACAGTGCAGGTCGCGTTGGTATAGGAGTCACACCATCTTCCGCAGAACTTGAAGTTAATGGTCACTTCGCAGCTACAACTAAATCATTTATAATTGACAATCCCAAAACTGGCGGGAAGCTTCAATATGGTGTTGTTGAGAGTGATCAACATAGCGTGTTTGTTCGGGGCAAGAATGATACTAATTTGATTGAACTCCCAGAGGAGTGGGAGTGGTTGGTGGACCCAGATAGCGTCACCGTCCAACTCACATCCATTGGACAAATCCAAAGTCTATTTGTCATCTCCCAAGACAATAAAAAAATAAAAATAGGTGGATTAGCCACCAGCGGCCAATATAATTATACAGTATATGGTGAGCGAGTTGATGTAGACAAGCTCCAAAAACATTTAAAATAAATAAAAATATGTTCGAAAACAGAAATTACTTGATCTTCAATATGTCGGAAGTTGATTCGATTGACTTTACTAACGTGCTGGAAACGTCAAAGGAAACGCTGCGCTTATCAGTAGATGAAACAAAATCGTTTGTGAAATGGGAGGGTGAAACTCCATCTTTTGTTTCTGATCTTACTAATACCGAAGGGCCATATTCTCACAGCCAGATCCTTGAGGTTCTTTCTGAAGAAGCGTGGACTCCTACAGGTGAAATGGAAGAATAGATTATGGCATTATCCCACTCACCAAAAATAGTAACTGATGGTTTAGTTCTCTGCTTAGATGCAGGGGATGGTAAGTCGTATTCGGGTAGTGGAACGACTTGGACTGATAGGAGTGGAAATGGTAATAATGGGACTCTTACAAATGATTCCACTTTTAATTCTGATATTGGAGGCAATATAGTTTTCGATGGTACTGATGATAGGGCATATTGTGGTTCTGTTACTCCTGATACAGGGGATTTTACTATCGAGTTTCTTTTTCAATTAACTGGTTCAGGAGGAAGAGGGGGTGTTTTTGAAAGAAGAGCGGGGAGTCCATTTAATGGATTTTCGCTTGGCCAAGGAGGGGAGAATAATTGGGCGTTCGCTGTATCAGGTACTTCTGATTTTAATAATAGAGTCAGTGCTACTTGGACATATCCAAGTTTAAACGTTTGGTATCATGATGTTGCGGTGTATTCTGGAGGTAATACCGCAACAGTATATAGAAATGGTGTTTATGTAGATAGTGATACTGGTTCAAGTCAGGGTGATCTATCTACGCAGGGGACAAGAACAGATTTATTGATAGCTAATAGAGATAATCAGTCTATAGCTTTGCCTTGTAAAGTCGCATTGACAAGAGTGTACAACAAAGCACTAACAGCTTCAGAAGTCCTCCAAAACTATAACGCCACAAAAGGTAGATTCTCATAATTATGGCTACATCATATTCACCAAAAATAATAACAGATGGTCTTATCCTCTGCTTAGATGCAGGGGATCGTAAATCGTATAGTGGTAGTGGGAATACTTGGACTGATAGAAGCGGGAATGGTAATAATGGGACGTTAACTAATGGACCTACTTTTAGTTCAGATAATAATGGATTAATTCAACTTGATGGAACAAATGATAATATCCGCACTTTGTGGGGAGCAAATCATAACCCGTACAACAACCCTATCACTGTGTCATGTTGGTTTAAGATAGACGGTCTGACGAAGAATATGATGATCTTAAGTACAGGTCAATCAAGAGGGAATAACGATTCTAATCAAAGATTGTATTTTGGAATAAATACTACACTTTCTGAAAAGTTTGGTTGGGGTATAAGAAGTAGTGCTTGGGGAAGTAGTCAGATAACTGGAATCACTGCTAATACATCAGATTGGTTTCATGTAGCGTTAGTTATAAATAGCTCTAACGCTTATTGTTATATTAATAATGTCTTAAGAGATACTAAATTGGTAAATAGTACATACGTTTTAAATGATGAATTATGGGTGGGGACGCACAATTTTGATACTGACTATGAGTTTCATGGAAAGATCTCTAATGTAATGGTTTACGAAAAAGATTTATCAGAAGCGGAACGCACTCAAAACTATAACGCAACGAAAGGAAGATTCGGACTATGAGCGCACATGCAAACCCAGATATTGTTGATGATGGATTAGTATTTTTGTATGATACTGATGATGGTAAATCATATAAAGGTGAGCCTACAGAGAATTTAGTACCAGTCGGAGACCGAACCTTAACAACAGTTTTACAACGCCAATCTTGGCATATTGCGGAGTGGACATATTCCCTAGAAACTAACATAAATGGAAGAGCAGATGTACTAAAAATATACATAAATCCTACAGGAAGTGAAAGCTCTCAACCTTATGCCGATTTTGGATTTCAAGCTTATAAATCAGGAGGTTCACAAGTAGGAGATGTATACGCCATAACGTTTGACTATTACGTAACTAAATCTACAAACACACCATCGTTAATAGTTGCATACGCAAATGGGTATAAATCTCCAACCTCAGCTTCAGCAGCAAGTCTTGGGACAATTACTACTACTGATTTAGGTAACGGGTGGGTAAGAGCAACTCGTATAGCTACTATAACGACAGCAGGAAATACTCACTGGAGATTTGGATTGAGCAGTAACTATAATGAGACGGAAGTTTATGTTGATAACTTTCAAGTAGAGCTGAAGTCTCACGCTACTCCTTTCGTAGACGGAACCAGATCAGCCACCCAAGGACTAATAGATCGTACTGGTAATACAACAATAGATCTATCAGACGTATCATTTGACAGTAATGCGCAAATGACTTTTGATGGTACGGATGATTATATTAGTGCTGCATCTTTCGATATGGGAACTCCTACAGAGATAACAGTAGAATGTGTTATTAGATTTAACGGTTCCTTAGATAGTGCTGATAGAAAGGTAATGCATTACAATAAATCAGGAGGAACTAGCGCTGTTTTTCAACTAAGGAAGGGTGATAGTAATTCTAGATTATACTATCAAGCTCACAATGGAAGTCAGTGGTATACGATGACAGATACTGACGCTATAGAATCTGATACTTGGGCGCATTTTATAATCACACATTCTGGGACATCTGCTATAATGTATAAAAACGGAGTGCAGTCAGCAACAGCGACAATGGGTAATTTGGAATGGACAAATGCAAATGATCTGTTGATAGGTTATAGAACAAATTCTGAATATTGGAAGGGTGATATTGCTATTATGAAAATATACAACAAAGCTCTCACATCCACAGAAATCCTCCAAAACTATAACGCAATAAAATCGAGGTTTAGCCTCTAAAAATAGTGTAAATAAAAACAATGGCAAACATAATCACAGCCCCAGAATCTGGGATTTATTTTGATGGGAATACGGCGGGGGTCGCAGATATCCCTACGTTGACGGGGAACGCTTCAGGGGTCGCCATCCAATACGATGGATATGCGGGTATCGAGATAAATAGCTCCGCTACAGGCGCGAATTACCTTGATAGGTTCAGCGTCGAAGGGGCAAATGGGCGTTTGTTTGGGGTGACTGATGAAGTCACGGGGACGGTATTCAGCGTAAACGATGCTGCTGGTTTGCCAATCATAGAAGTGGAAAGTACTGCTGACTTTGATAAAATCACTATCGGGGAATATGGGACTGATGCTTTGGTGGTTAGCGGGAATAATGTTGGTATAGGAACAGCGAGTCCAGCTACAAAGTTAGAGGTTAACGATGCGGCATCACCTATTTTAACTTTAAGGAATCCAAGTGCAAATCCAGCAAATGCTGGCATGATAAAATTCATTGAATCCACTAACACTGATGGGTTCCAATTAACTTTCAACGGTTCCGATAATAAGCTGAAGTTTATATCTGACATTAGCGGCACAGAAGCTGTTAGGATGGTTATCCAAAGAGCTGACGGCAACGTTGGTATAGGAACAACAACTCCAGCTACCAAGTTTCACGTAGAAGGTGATCCGGTTAGCACTGGTGTTCTTGCTAAATTCAAAGGTTCAGCGGATTATGGGTCTTTGCTGCAATTTGATAGAGGTGATTCTTACAACTGGAAAGCTGGTATTGGAGGAGGTTCAGCTTCAGCGGGGATTCCTAGTTCTTATTTTGGTATTGTAGAAACTGCTAATACTCCTAGATTAGTTATTGCTCATACTACGGGTAACGTTGGTATAGGAACAACGAGTCCAAGCAATAAATTAACGGTAGAAGATACTATCGGTATTAAGCGATCAGGGGTAACTGCTATAACTACATTGCAGCAAACAGGAACAGGGTTAGAATTAAATGCTCCTGCTGGATATCACCCGTTCGTAATAAAGTACAATAACACTGAATTTGTAAGATTCAAAAATGACGGCAACGTTGGTATAGGAACAACGAGTCCAAATGCTTTATTAGAATTAAGTAAAAATGGTGGTGGTTCAAGCACAACTTTATTAAATGTAGGAGGCACTGGAAATGGACGCATGTTGGTGAGGCACATAGATGGAAAGCTACATACATCTGATGCCACAGATGACCTATATTTAAATTACGTAAGTTCTGGCCATATCTCTATGGTTAATGGGGGAGGAAATGTTGGTATAGGAACAAATAGTCCATCTTCTAAGCTGCATGTAGCTGGTCAGATAATGATAAGCCCTTCATCTGGTACACCTAGTTTAAAATTCCAAGATTCTGGAACTACTAATGCGTATATAGATTTAACAGACGGTCAGCAAAGGTTTGATTTTAGAGACGACAGTGACACAGTAATGTCAGTTACTCTTAACACGTTACGTGTTGGTATCGGAACAACTAGTCCAACAAACAAATTAGATATAAGACAAAGCACATCAGGTGGTTCGGATGTAATAGGTACTGGAGCTATAACCATTGGTTCAGATAATCCTTATTGGACAATTAGAGGTACAGCAACATCTTTACAGGACTTGGCTTTTGATAGGAATTATGCAGGTACTTGGTATGAGTCAATGAGGATTCAAAGAAGTACAGGTAACGTTGGCATAGGAACAACGGGTCCAACTGCGCAATTAGAAAGTATAGCGCCAGACGGTAACAAATCTTCTTTAAGGTTAGGTAGATCAGATACATCAATTATCTGGGATTTTAATCATGCTGGAGGTGACCTAAGAATTTGGAACTCAGCGGCTTCTGGTTCAGATATCTTACTTGGAGTAGATTCAGGAGGTACAGTTAAAAATAATAACGTTGGTATAGGAACAGCGAGTCCTGACAAGAAATTAAATGTTCATTCTGGAACTACTTCTGATATAGTAAAATTCCAAAATAATAATGGGTCTATTGTAATAGGAAAAACAGCAAATTTAGGTAGCCTCGATATGGCTTCGGATGCTAGTTTTAGGATTCGGCATGGAAGCGCTGTATCAGCTTTCTTTAAAAGTGATGGTAACGTTGGTATAGGGACAACTAGTCCAAGCGCACCTCTAGATATCTCATCTAGTGCGACAGGAGGGACTACTATCGAGTTAGATAACACATCTACAGGAGGACGTAATTGGACTCTATACTCTTCTGGATCGGGAAATAGTTTCGGCGCTGGTAAGTTTGCTTTGTACGATGCAGATGCAGCAAGTGTGAGAATGCTTGTCGATACGTCTGGCAACGTTGGTATAGGAACAACGAGTCCAATTACGAAATTGGACGTATCTTCAGGGGCTGCAAACGATGCTAGAATTAGGGTAAAAACAGGGGACAGCAATGCGGGAGCTTACTTCCAAGCAAGATCAGGAACCGATGGATTCTACGGATTGGAACTTTACCACCAATCCACGGCAAAATGGTTTATTGGAGGCTATGGAGTAAACCGATTAGGTTTCTTTGTGGGTGAAAAATCCACTGCTGCGAATGAGAAAATGTCTCTGACTACTGCTGGCAACGTTGGTATAGGAACAACGAGTCCTGATCAGAAATTACATGTATTGAAAGGATCAGCTGGATCAGTTACTTCTAATGGTGATGCAATCATTACAGCTGAGAATAGTCAAGCGGGATACATACAATTACTAGTTCCAAATGCTAATGAGTCTGGAGTTTTATTTGGTAATGTAAGCAGCACAGCATCTGGGGGAATAATTTATAACAATTCAGGCACTTCAAACGGGTTACAGTTTAGAACAAATGGTAATCTTACTAGAATGGCTATCGACTCTTCTGGCAACGTTGGTATAGGAACAACTAGTCCTCAATCTTTACTACATGTAAATGGAGAAGCTCAAATTGGAGCAACCAGCTACCAAGACGACATGAATGGAGGAAAAGCTGATTTCTCTGTTGATTGTGGCGGTACTCCTCAAATTAGTTGGATAGGTAATTATCTACAAGCTGGTGGTACAGATCAGAATTGGGCAATGAGGCTCTATACAGGGGCTTTACAAACTTATAACCAAGATTTATATGTTATTGCTGGCGGGACAGGAACAACAAACAAGCTGCACTTGGGGACAAATGGTCAAAACTCAACGATTGTTTGTAATGATGGCAACGTTGGTATAGGAACAACGACTCCTGATCAAAAGTTAGAAGTTAATGGGAATGCTCATTTAAATTACTCTTTAATAGGTCGAGGGATTAGAAGCTCTAATCGTGGTGAGCTACACCTCAATGCTACAAGCACCAATGATGTATCTGAAATATTCTTTGGTCATGGAGACGGTTACACGGAAGGTAATATAAGATGGGCTATTTCAGACAGAGGATTTACTGATGGTAGATTAGATCTATATAGTGGGCCAGCATTTGGTGGTTTTTCAGTAATTCAAAGTTGGGATGAAAACGGTAACGTTGGTATAGGAACAACTAGTCCAGCAGAAAAACTAACAGTCATTGGTGACATCTTAATCGACAATGGTGGTAATTCTACTTTGTATCTCGGCAAAGGAGCTGAAGGCGTAGATGGCGTAACTAAAATCAAAGCGGTACAGACTGGTGCAGATACAGACCAGCTGGGAATAGCTTTTAATGTCCACCCTAATACAGCAGGGTCAGCGGTTTCAGAAGAAGCCATGCGTATTGATCATGATGGCAACGTTGGTATAGGAACAACTAGTCCAGTGACTACATTACACGTAAACGGTAGCATTGGAGCTTACACTTCTGATTACGCAGCTGGATCTACAGGATCTAGACTGTTAATGAAGACTTTTGCTTCTACAGGCGACACATACTCTCTTATCCAAGCTCAAGATCTTGGAGGGATTAGTAATAACGTGTTAGCTCTACAACCTTATGGGGATAGCGTTGGTATAGGAACAACAACTCCAGCTTATAAATTAGACGTTAATGGAACATTAAGGGCGACTGGTGCTGCCACATTTGACAGTAACGTTACTGTTACTGGCGACCTCACAGTCAACGGAACCACGACAACAATCAACAGCACAACCATTAGCGTTGATGATAAGAATATTGAGCTGGGTAGTGTTGCTACCCCAACTGACACAACCGCAGATGGTGGTGGTATCACGCTGAAAGGTGCTACTGATAAAACAATCAATTGGGTCAACTCAACTGACGCTTGGACGTTTAGTGATAGAATTGCTATACCTTACGGCAGTGAATCAGCTCCTTCGCTAACATTTAGTAGTTCTACTAATACAGGAATTTATGGTGCTTCTACCTTTTTAAGGCTTGTTGTTGGTGGTGTTTGGAAAGCTTCGATTGCTTCAAATGGTATAACATCCAATGGTTTCATCAAAACAGGAGGATCTTCTTCTGAGTTCCTTAAAGCTGACGGTAGCGTAGATAGTAGTACTTACCTTACTACGTCAGGTACAGCTGCTGACTCTAATCTTCTTGATGGTATTGATAGTTCATCATTCTTAAGAAGTGATGCGGATGATACAGCTACTGGCACGTATATCTTTAGTAATACTGTTTACTTTGGCACTAATCCAAGCAATGCAGGTCGAATAGAAATTGCTGATAATTCTACAACAGACTACAAATTAAGAATTCTAGGTACAGGCACACGGGCATTTGAACTACAGGGTTCAGGTTCTACAGCAAACTTTCTTACAAGTTTTACTAACGCTAGTACTGGCGCACATAACATTAGCGTTAGTGGAAGTGGAACTTTTTCTGCTAATCTAACTGTTAACGGCGGTGGTATTGTTTTAGGTGGTACAGGTCGTATTCAAGGTATCGATACAGTAAGTGCTGGTACAGATGCCGTTAATAAGTTTTATGCTGACACTAAAGCCCCATTAGCCAGTCCAGCTCTTACAGGGAATCCTACAGCTCCTACTCCATCAACGAGTGATAATGATACCAGTATCGCAACTACAGCTTTCGTCAAAGCTCAAGGTTACATTACTGACGTTGGTGGTAAAATAACTAAGAAAATATCAGGTGACGGGTCAGCAACAACTTTTACTGTGACACATAACTTTGGAACTCCACTCGTTATGACACAATTATTAGATTACGGCGATAATGGAACGGGAGCAACCTACGAAGTTGTTAATGCTTCTATTCAAAGAAGCTCAGATAACGCCATTGATGTTTTGTTTGGCTCTGCTCCAAGTTCATCTGAGGACTACTTAGTTCTTATGACTAAAATGCCAGCAATTTCATAATATAAATAAAATTAGATGATAATAAAAATTGAGTACAACAAATCAAACGGCACACTAAACTTAACAAAAGATGATGAGATAGTCGCTGTTATTAACGATAATACTATTGTTGATGATAATGACGCTCTGTCTTTTGAAATAGCTTTAGATGTAACTCAATACCAACAAATAGAAGAAGAACCACATGGCGGCATTAACTAGTACACAATCAGGCAATTGGTCAAGTTCATCAACTTGGGGCGGTTCAACTCCTGCTGATGGAGATACTTTTACTATTGCTCAAGGGCATAAGGTTACTGTTAACTCTGATCAAAGAGCTGGTACTGGCTTTGGCGATATACTTGTTAGGGGTAATCTACATTTTGATACTAATGGTAAAATTAGAATAAATGGTAGGATTACAGTTCAAGGTAATGGGTCTACTGATTATTCTAAAACAAATGGAGTGTCCGCTCAAGACTTTACTGAAGGTGGTAGTTCTTCTGGGGCTTTATTATCTGCAACAGGCAATAATATCGTTTTAGAATTTGATGGTACTAACGCTGACCAACATGGTATATGGATTAGAAATGTTACTTATTCATCTTGGAAATTTATAGGTGATGACAGTGTGACGACTACAACAATATCTTCTGAGGCTAGTATTGAAGATGCTTATTTAACAGTTGTTGATGAAACAGGTTTTGGCATTGGTGATTGGGTAGCTATATATAATGCTGGTCAACAAGATCAGAGAGTTAGGGCAGACGAGGGTTGCTGGGTTCATGATGTTGATACAGCGAACAATAGAATTTATACAAGAAAGTTTGTCGGTCCTAAAGCGATAGTTTCTTCAGCTAGTGGAACCTCTTTAGTAGTTGACCATGCTAATATATTTAGAGTGGGTTATATTATTATATTTGGAACTGGTAGTAATAGAAATGTTAAAACTATAACTGCTATAAGCGGCAATACTATAACTTTAGATTCAAGTATATCTGGCACTATCTCAAGTGGTACAGAGGTATATGAAACTGGTTTAGATAAAAAGCATTTATCAGGAAGCACGGTTAGAAGAAATGCGGCTGTACTTACTAGTGCCGCAGCTGTTAATGATACTACTGTAACTATCAGTGATGCATCAGATATAAGCGTTGGAGACACTATTAATATTGATGTCAATAATGATGTTAATACTGGTTGGGATTACAATAGCGAATATTCAGTTACAGCTAAAAGCGGCAATACTTTAACAGTTAGTCCAGCTATAGCTAATGTGAGAAAAGTTGGTAGTTTGGTACAGAGGTTAAATAGATCAATTGAAATTAAAGCTGTTGATTCTGATGTAAGAGCATTTTGTTACGTAGAATATTATACAGACTATAACAGAGCCAGTACTAGAGAAATAGGATTAAAAGATGTAGTTTGGAATGGTATGGGTGGTAATACCAATAATAACTATTATAGAGCGCAGGTTTTTGTAGCTGGTTATAATAGTAGATATAGAGATAATTCATACACTACGGATTCTAGATATGATTATCAAAGTAAGTATGAAAACTGTGTAACATATAACTCACCAAATCCTGATGGTGCTTATGGTGGTATGAACACAAGGCATGTACATACTTTTATGCACAGAAACTGTATATCTGTTCACTCTGGAGATAGAGGTTATTGGCAGTGGTCTTCACATCATGATATTCAATTTGTTAACAATTACGGGACTCGTAATTCATATTGTAGTTTATATAACGATGGTATGTATGAACCTTATAACGAGTGGGCTTATTGTTATTTTACTAGATCTGATGATTATGGTTTTATGACTCATCATAATAGAGAAATGAATCCCATCCATAACATGATATTATTAAATCATGAAAATAGACCTATGTATATGTATTATCAGGCACCTAACTCTACTTTTAAAAGATTCCACATAGATGGGTTTAGATATATTCCATATATCGGTGTTGGTGGAGGAGATGCCGTGTTTCAAGATTCATACATACAAAATAAATACTATAAACAAGTTCCAGATGTATATGCAGGATATACAGATACTTTTGGTATTATTGATAGTGACGGCTATGTTGGTAATGGTGGTGGTGATAGTAGATGTCAAACTTATAGGGGTGGTGGTCACTGGATGATGGCGCAATATCAAGACTGGTGTTTTGAAGAAGGACTAAATGCTGTAGTTGAAAATTCTTATAATTTAAAATACAATAAAGATGGTGGTAACATATGGAGTGTTTTAAGCCTAAGAACCGAATACTATTTAATTGGCCAAGAAATGTTACATGTACCAGCCAACACAGCTGTTACAGTGAAAGGCGAGTTTAAAGGTCAGGGAAGTGGTAGCTGGAGTTATCCTTATTTAGCTGCAAAACCTCACACTAATGCTGCTTTAGGAAGGTTTCAAAACAATTACACTGGTGAAACTACATATGGTTCTAGTTCAGACGCGCATGTTAAGAAAAGCATGTTAAACGGTTTTCTAGATCAGGTTAGGTTTGATGATGCTGTAGGAAAGTGGCAGCAAAAAACATTAACAATACCAGCTCAAAAATATGCTTATACATTACTAGCTGGTTATAGCTGGGATAGTGATAACCAACAAGAAATAGGCCAAATAAAAGATTTAAAATTTATTTTTAGTACTCCGCCAAGGATAAAAACTAAATTTGGAGGAAGGTTAGAATTAAGTGTAAATAGAAAGAGAATATCAGGAAGGATATAATATGTCAAAATTTTTAAATAATATAAATTTAGAAGCGGGGAATGACATCCAGTTTAAAACAACTGCGGGTGCTAATGCTGGTAAAATAGAACAAGATGGCGATGACTTAGTATTAAGTAATGCTGTTGGTGATGTTTTACTAGGCGATGGCTCTTCTGATGTTTACATAGGTGATGGTACTAGCAATGTTGATATACTTTTTGAGCAATCTGGTAGTATAAGAGGTGATGGTAATGCAATAACACTTACAATAGGTGGGGCTAATACAACTTTAAACTTAGAGAACCCTAATATTAATGGCACATTATCTCTAGGATCTACATCAATAAACAACAAGCTTACATTTACTAGTTCTAGTGGTTATATTCTATTTGACTATGAACCAACAACAGCTGCTGGAGAGTATACAACAGAAGTACCTTTGTTAAAAGTTGATAGATCTGGTTCTGAGTTAACAGTACTTTCCAGACTAACAAATAACGGGGCTATTGCTCTAGGAAATGATGATATAGTTGCTATTGTAGCTGGTGATACTAAAGGCGTTATTAAAGATAATTTAAATTATGCGAGCGAAAATGTTATCCTTGCTTCAGAAGCAGGTTTTAATGCTTATGGATTTCCTAGCAACGATACAACTTGGACAAATAGAAATGAATTTAGATTCAGGTCAGACAGTGCCACAGCTTCTGACAATGGTTTATACATAGGTGACGGTAGTAGTACGCAGTTTATAGATTTAAGTAGAAATCTAAAAAACATAGGTACAATTAATTCTGGTGCGATAACATCAACAGGGTCAGTTACCGCCACTTCTGTTGGAGTAACAAATATCGTTACCAATAGGATTGTTAAGTTTAATGGTAGTATTCTTGATGATTCTGTCATGTATGATGATGGAACTAATATTGGTATAGGAACAACTAGTCCAGATGAAAAACTGCATGTTATCGGAAACGCTAGATTAGAACAGACATCTAATGTCAATGCTGTTTTATCATTACATACAAATAGTACGGTTTTAGGGACGGCTTATGAGTGGAATTTAGTTGGAAATAATTCAGCTAACAGTTACGCCTTTCAAATTAGGCAGGACTCTACACCATATTTAACCATAAGAAATAGTGCAGGTGGTAGCGGCGGCAACGTTGGTATAGGAGTAACGAATCCACAAGCAAAATTACATGTTGAATCAAAAATACTCATATCTCAGGATACAGGTGACAGACCTAAATTAGCTTTCAGCGAAGATGTAAGCGGTGACGATGAATTTGTTATAGAGTATAATGGTGCTGGAGGAGGCACAGGGAATTATGTGGCTTTTTATAGTGATATATCAAGTTGGACTAATATAGGTGATGGTCTCAATTTTATACCTGCGAATGGTAGAGTTGGTATAGGAACAACTAGTCCAAGTGCGCCGTTAGAGATCGCTGGAGCTGCGAGTGCTACCGACACTGGTATCACCATTAAGAATGGGAGCGCAACTCGCCTTAGGTTATTCCACAATGATAATGCAGGTGCTAGCTATTTAACGTCATATGATGGGGTTGGTGCGGCCCAAGCACTTAATATTAGAAGTGGGAATAGCCTTTACTTGTCAGGAGGTGGTGGGGCTACACATATGACAATTAACACCTCTGGCAACGTTGGTATAGGAACAACTAGCCCAGCTAGGACTTTAGACGTAGTAGGTGATGCTAGCATAAGTACAACAGGTACTAGTACAGGTTTACGTATTACTACATCAACTTCTGGAGAAGGGTACTTAATTTTTGGAGATCCTGACGATGCTTCGATGGGCGGTATAGCGTATGACAATAGCACAAACGCATTAATGTTCGACGCTAACAATGCGGAGTGTATACGTATCGACTCTTCAGGCAACGTTGGTATAGGAACAACAAGTCCATCAAATGTTTTGCATATAGCGGCTCCAGCCCCACGAATAAGATTAGAGGATACTTTAGATACAAGTAATTATTCTGTGATCGCTGCCGATAATGGCCAACTTACTTTCTCTGCTGATGAAGGAAATAATCAAGGGAGTAGCGCTCATATATTTAAAATTGATAATTCTGAAAGAGTAAGGTTTACTTCTAGCGGTAACGTTGGTATAGGAACAACGAGTCCTTCTGAAAGATTACATGTTTTTTCTTCATCCGACCCAACGATCAAAATAGGGGGAGGAGTCTCTGAGGGAACAACAGGAGGAACGTCTACACTTCAGTGGTCGGCAAACAATGGGACTTATGGTAATGCCTTTATCGCTACCTATTATAAGGACGCATCAAATGACCGTTTGACATTTATTGACGGTGGGACGAATAATGTTCTCACCTTGAAAAATGGCGGTAACGTTGGTATAGGAACAACTAGTCCAGATACTAGATTACATATATCAATACCAAG
>Ga0075476_10000414_pt1 | contig 18686 bp, 15 predicted proteins | sample DEB08_DNA_5_FD_76339 | JGI IMG/M metagenome (GOLD analysis project Ga0075476, IMG submission 76339) | Aqueous microbial communities from the Delaware River and Bay under freshwater to marine salinity gradient to study organic matter... | ecosystem: Environmental > Aquatic > Marine > Coastal ...
AAACAGTATCCTGGTATACTGAACCCCTCATGACACAAACAGAGGCTTTAGACATCCTAAAAATGGGCTATAACGTATTCCTAACCGGTCAACCAGGGTCAGGAAAGACTCACACCCTCAATACGTATATTTCATACCTCAAAAGTCACAAGATTGAAGTGGCTGTCACCGCATCAACCGGTATTGCCGCTACCCATATCGGAGGTACCACCATTCATTCATGGTCTGGACTAGGAATCAAAACTGGTGTGAGTGAATACCAGATTGATGACATGTGCCAAAAAGAATATTTGGTAAAGCGGTATGAAAAAACTGAAGTACTCATCATTGATGAAATCTCAATGATGAGCGGTGTCATGCTTGATGACATCAATCGAGTCTGCCAAGCCATGAAACGAAACGAAGAACCCTTTGGTGGACTTCAGATTGTTTTAGTCGGGGATTTCTTCCAGCTTCCCCCTGTTAGTAGAGGTGGAGGTGAACCTATGTTTGCCTATGAAGCGAATGCCTGGAAAGAGGCAAATCTTGCCATCTGCTACCTATCTGAACAGCACCGACAAGAAGATGATGCATTCCTGAACATCTTAACCGAGCTACGAAAAAACGATGTAAGCCAATATGCATACGAAGAACTCTTGCGCGCCACCAGCACCACCTTCCCTGATGACGTAGAGCCGGTACGGCTGTACACCCACAACATGAATGTGGATCAGGTAAATGAAGATAGATTGGGTCAACTCCGCACAGATTCATTCACCTTCACCATGACGTCTAAAGGCAAGAGTCGTCATGTAGAGAAAATGATCAGCTCGTGCCTTTCACCCGAACACCTAGAACTTAAAATTGGCGCCATTGTCATGTGCACCAAAAATAACTTTGAACTGGGGTACGTAAATGGAACCCTCGGTAAGGTTACCGATACCGAGAAAGGTACTGGATATCCAATTATCACCCTAGCTAACCAGAAAAAAATCACCATCACCCCAGCCGAATGGGCCCTGGAAGATGATGGTCGAACCATCGCTTCCATTACCCAAATCCCCCTTCGACTTGCTTGGGCCATCACAGTACACAAAAGCCAAGGGATGAGTATCGACCGGGCTGAAATTGACCTTTCTCAAACCTTTGAATACGGTCAAGGGTACGTTGCCTTGTCCCGAGTAAGAAGCCTGTCAGGACTCAGACTCTTAGGCTTTAATGATATGGCTCTGGCAGTAAACCCAAACGTAGCCGAAAAAGATCTACGCTTCCAAAAATTATCAGACGCTGCCAGTGATCGTCTCAAAACACTCACCAAAGAAGAACACAAAAAACGACAAGAAGATTTCATAAGAAAATGCGGTGGCGTCTTAACACCCACAAAACATGTTCCCGAGCCAAAAACCTCCACCTATGAAAAAACAAAAATACTCGTCAGGAAGAAGTTCTCTCTTCAGGAGATACAAAAAGAACGAGATCTTAGTGAGGGCACCATTTTGGGACATCTAGAAAAACTACTAGACAAGAAGGAGTTAACCAAAAAAGACATTGCATATCTAAAACCAGAGACCAATAAATTTGCAGCGGACCTTAAAAAAATAAAGTCAGCTTGCAAAGAGGTCGACAGTGAGAAACTATCTCCAATCAGGAAGAAACTTGATAATAAATTCTCCTTTGAAGAAATACGATTTGCGAGGCTGTTTATCTCCTAATCTTCTCTACACAGAAGACTCATTCCAAACATTCATCGCCTGATCATAGCCATCAGTATGAATGGATTGAATCATCTTTTCAAAACGAGACGAAAGCCCTGAAAGAAGGGCAAAACTCTCTGGATCCATATTCCGAAGCACATAATCTCGGAAGTCTCCTGGAATGGATTGTCGTCCTCCTTCTGGCGCAATACCAATACGCACTCTCGTAAAAGCCTGAGACCCAAAATGCAACACAATGGACTTGATACCGTTATGTCCCCCATCTCCACGATTATGGGCTATTTTTATGCTTCCTAGGGGTAGATCTAAGTCATCATAGACCACAACTAAGTTATCTTCTCCCAATCCATACTGTTGTTTCAAATGTCCAAGCACTTCTCCGGAGTTATTCATGAAGGTTTGCGGCTTCACCCACACCACATCACCCGCCACAGACATATCTGCTTGGGCATACTTATTAAATTCCCAACTGGAAATAATTTGGTCAGCTAAAATCCACGCCGCATTGTGCCACGTTTTTTCATACTTTGACCCTGGATTTCCCAAACAAATTACTACCGTATTCATGTGACCCATCATACACAAAAAAACACGTATTACTACGTGTTTTTTTAGTAGATATTCAGCATCTTTGATCATATTCTTTGTTCGTCCCCTTACTACACACCAAATCATGTGTACGTACGTCCCACACGATTGGGTTTTTTGCTCTGGATAACGGGCCAGAGCACCCGAGCTAGTGTTTAAGGTCACAATAGCTATCACCCTACTGCATAAGGGCAGTAACCGACCGGTTCAGTCTTCTACTCCAGTAGGGGTAGAGACCTTATATCCGTTGAGTTGTTCTACGACCAGCTTCCGCTAGCCGTGCCTTGTTACGACTTAGTCCCTGTCACCAAGTTTACCTTCGGCCACGATAAACGCAGACTTCGGGTACCCCCGGCTCCCTTGACTTGACGGGCGGTGAGTACAAGACTCGAGAACGTATTCACCGCAACATTGCTGATTTGCGATTACTAGCGATTCCAACTTCATGTAGTCGAGTTGCAGACTACAATCCGAACTGAGGATGGTTTTAAAGGATTGGCTCGGGGTCACCCCGTCGCAGCCCGTTGTACCACCCATTGTAACACGTGTGCAGCCCAAGACATCTAGGAACATGCTGACCTGGCGTCATCCTCACCTTCCTCCTCTACAAGAGGCAGTCTCGCGTGACATTTCTAACACACGACGAGGGTTGCGTTCGTTACCCCACTTAAGGGAACAGCTCAAGCCACGAACTGACGACGGCCATGCATCACCTGTTCAGCGGTCCGAAGACGAATTCCCTTTCGGGAAAACTTCCACTGAATGTCTAGTCTTGGTAAGGTTCTTCGCGGATCATCGAATTAAGCCACATGTTCCACCGCTTGTGCGAGTCCCCGTCTATTCCTTTGAGTTTTAGCCTTGCGGCCGTACTTCCCAGGCGGCAGATTTAACGCGTTAGCTACGCCTCTGAGAGGGTCGATGCCCCCAAAGGCTAATCTGCAACATTTAGGCCCTGGACTACTGGGGTATCTAATCCCATTCGCTACCCAGGGTTTCGTGCCTCAGCGTCAGTGATAGGCCAGTATACTGCCTTCGCATTTGGTGTTCCCCTCGATATCAACGGATTTCACCCCTACACCGAGAGTTCCGTATACCTCTCCTACACTCTAGTTATACCGTTTCGGAGGCCTTCCCAATGTTGAGCATTGGTCTTTGACCTCCGACTAATATAACCGCCTACGCACCCTTTACGCCCAGTGATTCCGGATAACGCTCGGGGCTCTGGTATTACCGCTCCTGCTGGCACCAGATTAGGAGCCCCTTATTCATAGAGTAACGTCAATAACTTCCTCCTCTATAAAAGATGTTTACACTCCGAAAAGCTTCGTCCATCACGCGGCGTCGCTCCGTCAAACTTTCGTTCATTGCGGAAGATTCTCGACTGCAGCCACCCGTAGGTGTTTGGACCGTGTCTAAGTTCCAATGGTGGGGGTCAGGCTCTCACCTCCCCTACGCGTCATAGCCTTGGTAAGCCTTTACCTTACCAACTAGCTGATACGAAGCAGGCCATTCCTCGAGCGATAAATCTTTACCCCGTAGGGACTATCAAGTATTGTCCCGGATTTCTCCGGGTTATTCCTGACTCGAGGGTATGTTCCTACCTGTTACTACCCCGTTTGCCATGGGTCTAAACCCATTCGACTTGCATGCCTTATCCACGCCGCCAGCGTTCATCCTGAGCTAGGATCAAACTCTACTGGAAGACGGATCGGATTGATCCGTCGTATAGTAAGAGAACGAACAAAAAATATGCTCGTCTCTGACCGGACAAATAAATATTATTTTCTCTCCGGCGAGAGAAAATGTGATGCTGAATTATCAAAGTTCTTCACAACTTTTTTGCAGATGTGAGCGTAAAATAAAACACCCACTGCAATCAGTCGTGGTGACAGTATATAGAGTTAATAAAATGTGTCAAGCAAATTAAAAACCCGCCCCTTATCTCAGGGGCGGGTTATACATTTACGAAACTTTTTTTGGTGGCAATAACAATATGGTTACTACCAGCAATGTCGATTGCGCTATTACAAGATGGATGTAAAAATCATTTCCTGCAATTGAGGTGAACCACATCTCACAAGCCATGGTAAAACCAGACCACGTCACCGCAAACAATGTTGAGTATGTTAAGACCGGTGCCTCCCACAGGCTCTTGGTAATGGGGCGGCCCAAGCTTGATGTCTCTGCCTGCTTCTCAAACCATAACCAGAAGCTCTGATAAGGTTGATAAATATCGCCAAGTTCTACGTTCGTATATTCCAGGAAATACCAGCGAAGCCAATGATAAGCGAAGTACGCTACCGCCACAGGCAGATGAAGTACAAAGGTGATGACAAACACAACCTTAAAACTGATCTTCCGAAGTGGTATTGACTGCACATACTGCCAGCCTGCTTTCATGGCCTGAGTGAACAATACAGACCTCGTCCGGAGGTCAGGGGTGTCTTTTCTTTTCATGGGTTCCAATTTTGATTCCAGATTCTAGCTTTTGTAGCGCGCCACAACAGTGACACGCCAAAATATTGAATGAAAGAAAGAGCGATCAGAAATCCATTCAGATATAATCCGAATGAATTTTCAAACAAATCTCGACCAAACAGTTCTTTATCTTGTGAAAACGCCACAAGACAAAGAGCGATCGCAATCCAAGAAAGAAGAAGCATACTCTGGTAACGCCAATATATCCGCTTCCACACATCTATGCGGAATGACAATGCATTAAAATATCTGTCTCGCACCAATCTCTGCTGACTTCTTTTTTCAAGCCATTTCAGAAAACCGAGATACGGCTTCGAATCTGCTTCTTCAGCGGGCACGTTTAGGTATTCAGTAAAAAACCAAATGACCCAAAGTGGACCCAGGAAAAAGATAATCCACGGACACTGCAACGGTAGAACAATAGCAACAAGAATCTTGTAGTATCGTTTGTTGAGATATTCGTATGCTTGCGCAAACAAATTCCCAAAACTTAGGAGAACACCCCACAGCAGCACAATTCTTTTGCGCAACCCTGGTGTGTCTTTTTTAGATTTATTCATGAGTAAATGTAACTTACCCTCTTGATACTGAATCTACGTATGCGTGTCAAGAAAAATAAAAGCCACCCGGGTGGGTGGCTTATTTCATTTGTAGAAAATTAACAGACAGCGGGATTATTTCCCACCACTTATGATTCCACTTCCTCTACCACTTGCTGAAGTTCGGCAGCCTCGGAATCACCCGAAGGGCCGTCATCGTGATCATGCGCCAGAAAAGTATCCCCGTCTTCCTCATCCTTGATTTTTGCAACTTTTGAAAACAACCAAGCAAGAAGGCCGGCTATAGGCAGTGTTGCCAGCGCCCCCAACTTCATGGTCTCGAATTGAGGAATGGAAACTTCCATCATAAAAGTTGCCATCGTGAAAGCAATAGCACCAAGGAAACCAATCAGGTGTAGCTTTTTCGGTGTGATATCTGGATCTCTTTTCCATCCAACCAGATCAGCCAAATATGACCCCAGCGGTATGCCTTGCTTACCAACAACACAAGAAACGACAAAAATTGTTATTCCTGCGATCATCAGATACAAGTTGTCTCCACCAGAAATGACACCTTTCAGGGCGACACCACCAGCCGCAAAGCCAAACAATAAGTATATCCACCGCATCAGATCAAGGAAGATGAATTTTCCTCTCATTAAATGTTCGATCCGGTGTGCAACATTCTTTGGCATTAAGAATCCGGCAAGTACAAGACTTTGACTGGCATGTAAACCTCCAAAATAGAAAATCACCCAATAGCCAGCCAGAAAGAGTACATATAAGGGCGTGTCACGCTCCTTGTAGAAATACTTCACAATCAACATAACCACAGTTAGCGGCACCACCAATAGTGCGATCTCCCACACGAAAGGGTGCTCTGGGCTTGGGAACATAATCATCACAGCAACCGCCATCAAGATATCGTCAATAATTGATACCCCAAGGAGGTAGCCCATGGATTGACCAGATGACTTCATAAACATGTTTGCAACAGCAGTTGCAAACATGATGTCTGTCGCCATTGGAGTAAATTTCCCATCCACAAGCTCAGGCGCGAATATCATGGCCAGAGACCAGAACAACAACATTGGCAGAATCATTCCACCTATGGCACCCATGAAAATGTTCATACCCTTCCCAAAGGAGGACAGAACCCCTCCATTTTCACCCAATGTGGGATCCATTTGTTCTCTTAACGCGAAACTGACTTCCAAAAAAAACACAGCCATGAGGACTTGTAAGACAAATTTTTTAAATGTCAGATGTCCTATTAGATGAAATTCCAGAATGGCTGTATAGATTTCTGGAAAAAAGTTCTGAAAGAACATAGCGAGCAACATACCCACCATGATCGCCTTAGTAAGCAACTTCATTGATCTTCGGTTTTAGAGGCCTATCTATAGAGATTAAAGAGAGACCGAGTGAAAAAATGTCAAAGAAAAGCGCCGCGAAGTGCGGCGACCTGAGATGGATAATACGTATCGTCTATTAGTATGTCAATTTTTATTAAAGTAATACTACTCTAATGTCTCAATCATCTTCCGATACGTATTCGGACCCGCCTGCCCATCAGCAGTTAGCCCTTCGGTTCGCTGGAAATCACGAACGCGACTCGCTGTTCCTGGACCATATGCATTATCAACGGTATCACTGCGATCAAGATATTCATTCAAGAAACGCTGCACCACGCCAACGCGTGTACCCGAGCTTCCTTCTTTCATAACAACACCATCATCGATTAGTTTCTGAAGGTCATCTACCAGCTCAATAATTTCTGGATCCACCACTGGTTCTGGCTCTGGGGTTGGTTCTGGATCCACTACTGGCTCCGGTTCTGGTTCTGGCTCTGGCAGCGTATCGCCCTGCTCTAATACGACATATTCTGTGCCCCGCTCAAGTTGCTGCAAACCAAACCAGCCAAGAGTGGCCAAGGCTGCTACAAAGAGAAATACTAGAAAATTTATCGCAAAAGAATTCACTGCCATAGTATAGCAGTGAATTCAGATTGGATTCAAATGGTTTTGTTATTTCTTCAGTGAATCTCGGATTTCAGTAAGAAGTTCAATTTCGGTTGGACCAGCTGGAGCTGCTTCCTCTTCTTCTTTCTTCTTTGCCATCTCCTGCATACGATTTACCCCCTTCACCACCATAAAGAGTGCGAAGGCGACAATAAGAAGTGCAACAACTGCATTCAAGAAGAGTCCGTATCCAAGCACGGCTGCCCCCGCCTCGCGAGCTGCCTCGATAGAAGTGAACACATCACCAGTTGGATTTTTCAAAACAATGAATAAGTTACTAAAATCTGGTGAACCAAAAATCCACGCCACCACTGGCATGATAATGTCATCCACCAATGACTTAACTACGGTGCCGAATGCAGCACCAATGATAATACCGATCGCCATGTCCAGCATATTTCCTTTCATAGCGAATGCTTTAAATTCTTTCAACATATACCAAGCAGTCTACTTTTTTTTACAAAAAATAAAAGCCGGTACGCCGGCTTTTTTGTTACAAATTTTCTTCACGCCCACCAGGACGTGGCCTGCTCTGTTTTTCAGGCCAAGTTTTATCCTTAAATCCTGGCCCCTTTTTAGACAAAAGATCATCGAGGCCGGATGCGATTTGCATTTCGTCGTCGAGATCTAAATGTGAAGCATTCTTTTTCTTGAGACGCAACGTCTCGAGTAAGGCAAGTAGCCACTGTGGTGTCTGAATATGAATCATGTGATTTTAATTTTCTCCACCCTAACAAAAACCCGCCCAAGAGGCGAGTTTTTGAAAAGAAAAGTAATCAACGTGATTACATCATGCCCGGCATACCACCCATTCCCGGCATTCCACCCGGCATTGCTGGCGTATCATCATTTGGCTCATCAGCAATAGCAGCTTCGGTAGTTAAGAAGATTGCGGCAGCACTTGCAGCGTTTTGCAGTGCATTTCGGGTGACCTTCACTGGGTCAATAATTCCAGCCTTAACCATGTCTTCGACATACTCATCATTGCGAGCATCCCAACCAAGCCCTTCGTGGGTATGTTTCTTGCCTTCTTCGTCTACGTAATACCCGCTAGCTACGTTCTGCACGATAATACGAGCTTCGTTATCACGACCAGCATTGATAAGAATCTGTTCCATTGGTACAAGAAGTGACTTAGCTACCATGTCATACCCTGCTCGAGCTTCGTCTTTGGTTTTTCCAGCTTTTTCTTTCAAAGCTTTTGCCGTTTTCGCCAGCGCCGCTCCACCACCAGGAACAATTCCTTCCTCAATGGCAGCCTTTGTTGCCTGTACCGCATCTTCAATCTTGTGTTTCAGATACTTCATTTCGGTTTCGGTAGCCGCTCCAACACGGATCACCGCCACACCACCAGCAAGCTTCGCAATTCGCTCTTGCAGTTTTTCACTATCAAATTTAGATGAAGAGTTATCAAGGGTTGCCTTCAATTGCTGAACTCGTGACTCAACCGCAGCTTTGTCACCCTTTCCACCGACGATAACCGTCTGGTCTTTCTTGGAACGAACCATATCTGCTCGCCCAACCACCTCAAGACCAGCTTCTTCAAGCTTCATGCCTTTTTCTTCAGAGATCACAGTGCCGCCAACGGTAACAGCAATATCCTCCAGCATTTCTTTGCGACGATCACCGAATCCAGGTGCTTTAATCGCAAGCACATTCAATGCTCCACGAATCTTGTTCACCACAAAGGTGGCCAAGGCCTCACCGTCTACATCTTCTGCGATTAGAACGATGTCTTTCTTTCCAGATTGTGCAATTTGCTCAACAAGTGGCAACACCTCTTTGATGGTTGAAACCTTTCCATCCACCAAGACAATAGCTGGGTTTTTAAACTCAGCTTCCATGCGCTCGGTATTGGTCACCATGTATGGCGAAATGTACCCACGATCAAAGGCCATTCCTTCTACCACATCTGAGCTAATTCCCATAGTCTGACCCTCTTCAACAGTCACCACACCATCGTTACCGACCTTTTCAATGGTTTCAGCAATAATTCCACCAATCTCATCAGATTCAGCAGAGATAGCGGCAACATGCTTAATTTCGTCACCCTTCACTGGCTGGGACATGTCTTTCAGGATCTCCACAGCATCTTCAGCTGCTTTCTCAATTCCAATCTTCATAAGGGTTCCGTTGACTCCCATGGCAGTTTTCTTCAACCCCTCAGTGATCATGGCATGCGCCAAGGTGGTAGCGGTAGTGGTTCCATCACCAGCTGCCTCATTAGTCTTTTCAGCAGCTTCACGAATGATCTGCGCCCCCATATTCTCAAATTTGTCAGACAAGCTAATGTCTTTGGCAATTGACACACCATCATTGGTGATGGTTGGACCACCAAAGCCATCCAAGGCAACATTTCGCCCCCGTGGACCGAGCGTTACCTTTACTGCTTCGGCCACAATATCAATTCCTTTTTTAAGCGCTTCGCGCGCTTCGTTATGCAAGAGTACTTTCTTTCCCATATGACAATTACTTAATGACTGCTAATAGATTATCTTCTCGAACAACTAAATACGTATCACCATCCATCTCGATTTCATCTGGTGAATATTTACTAAACATCACCATATCTCCTTCTTTTACAGACATCGGTACTCGCTTTCCGTTTTCATCAAGCTTTCCTGGACCAACCGCAATCACTTCACCCTGTTCTGGTTTTTCTTTCGATGCAGTATCTGGAATATAGATACCTGATTCTGTTTTTGCTTCCATTTGCGCTGGTTTAATAACCACGCGATCTCCTAACGGTTCTAGTTTCGCCATAGCATTACTACGTACTACTAATAAGTAGCTCTATTTTATTTTTGACTCATTTTTTTGTCAAATATTTCGTGATCGTGAAAAATTATGAAAAATAAAAGCCGACCGAAGTCGGCTTTATGGTTTACATTTCGTCAACGAGCTCTGCGTAGGAAGGTATACGCCCCATACTTCTCATCTTTCTATGATTGGAGGCAAACATGTGCCAAAACGAATAGTCATAAACAGGGACACCTAAAGGTTTCAATACCTGCTTCAATCGCTCTGTCCACCGAATGAGGTGGACTCGATTCAGCGCCTGCTTATCGTGATGGCCACCCTGTCTCCCAAGGCCAGAAAAAAAGACCACCGCCATGAACCAATTTATAACAGGAAGTTTCCAGTGAATATTAACAGACACGCGAGCCTGAAATTCAGATCGTGCCATATCATCCGGCCTCTTCTGAAACTGCTCAGCATACTCATTAATATGAGCCATCTGGAGAAAGGGCATGAGGACAAAGCCAGCAAAACCCACACAAACAAACCACTGCAGGAAACCAGCCCAGAACGGAGCGGCTGAAAATACCGGGAGAACGATAAAGAAAACTCCGTACAGAATCTTTTTTATCAGAACCTCGCGCATCCGATGCTGCAGCGTTCCATCTTTCTCTGGATTAAAATAACGCTTTGTTCGCTGAAACTCGCCGTACACGAACCAGTAATGGAACGTAATAATGTACAAAAAATTAGCAAACAAATGCTGATACGGCCTAAACCAGGTTTTTAGATGGGTCGCAAACTGAGAAAACGCTAAGAACTTTTCTCCCGTACTCGAATCCGGGTCAGATTGTTTTGAGTCTACACCGCGAGGTGAGTACACATTTGCATACAGGTGGTGCTGATCGTGGTGTCTCCCCCAGTTTTTGAACTCTAATCCAATAAGATCGAGAGTGCGTTTAAACACCTCATTCAGCTTCTTATGGTGAGTGAGTCCGCCGTGGTTAGCGTCGTGCCCTACACCTGCCATCATGATCCATCCACATCCTTGCGCAACACCGGCAAGGAGGACATGCCAAACTTCCGTCAGTGCTCCAGATAGCAGTAATACAAATGGAGCAAAGTAGCTAAGATAGGTGAATATCACAATCACCCAAATCAATACTCCTCCATCCATCCCGTTTTTGTAACCACGGGATTTCAACTCAGCGTTAAACTCTCGCCAAGCAACGTTTACAGCCTTACTCACTAAAGGCTTTCTCTCTAGTGCACTAGTCATACGATTTTCTATTTAAAGGTTATTTGCCCTCAACCTACCACACCACACAAAAGTATCCAGTCAAAAGCTGCAAAACTTGCTTTTTTACCAGAAAAATCCATAATGCTGGGCATGGAATTTATTCAATCAATACTTCCCTGGATTCAGATCGTGTTGGCAGTTTTACTGACCACCACCGTGCTTATGCAGCAATCTGACGCAGGACTAGGAGGCGCTTTTGGTGGCGATGATGCCACCAGCACAATCCGTCGTACACGACGTGGATTTGAAAAGACTCTTTTCAATAGCACCATTGTATTTGGTGTTATGTTTATCGCATCAGCTTTGCTTGCAGCGCTCATCTAATGTTCCCGCGCTTCCTCCCAGGAAGCACATCAACGTGAATATTTCTCTTTTTACATCACTTTCAAAACAGTTTCGTTCTGCTCGCAACAAGGTGCGTAATCTCTCCACCAAGAAACGAGCGATTTTTGCGATTGCCTTTTTAGGGATGACCATCGGTGCCACAGGGATGGTGCGCACTCTGTTTTTTAATCACTCAACCGTACTCCCTGCTCAGGGCGGAACGGTAACTGAAGGTGTCGTGGGGGCGCCACGTTTTATTAACCCAGTACTGGCTGAAAGCAATACCGATCTCGATCTCACCAGGCTTACTTTCTCTGGACTGATGAAGCGAGACCCACAAGGGGATCTCATTCCTGATCTGGCACAGAGTTACTCTATTTCTGAAGATGGCAAGACGTATCTTTTCACACTTCGAGAAGGGCTAAAATTCCACGACGGACACAAACTGACCGCCAGTGATGTCGTTTTCACCATCAACCAAACCCAGGTCTCCAGCCACCAGAGCCCACACCGAGAAACCTGGCAAGGAATCAAGGCGGTCGTCCTTGATCCACAAACCGTACAATTCACACTCCCCCAAGCCTTTGCCGGCTTCTTGGAGCAAACCACCCTCGGAATTCTTCCGAGCCACATTTGGCAAACCGTACCAGCTGAGCAGTTTAGTTTCAGCACGCTCAATGCTATCCCGGTTGGAAGTGGTCCATTTTTTGTACATGACATCAAACGAGACAAAGCTGGGGTGCCCCAAAATTATGTGCTCAAAAGCAATAAGCACTTTTGGTCTGGGGAACCATTTATTTATCGAATCGTGATGCGATTCTATCCAAATGAAACAGAACTCCTTACGGCCTTCACACGTGGCGACGTAGACACCATGGCGGCCATCAGTCCGAATCTTTTAGAAGACATTCGCTACGATCTTTTGGTAACCACCCCACTGCCACGCATCTTTGGCCTGTATTTAAACACTACTCGAAACACACTTTTACAAGACGATGAGCTCATTGCCATTATTGACAAAGCGCTTGACAAACAGGCGCTCGTGGATAAAGTACTCAACACGTTTGGATCACCTCTCCACGGCCCCCTTCCCCCAACCATCAGCACGCTCGAAGAAGTCGAGACAAGCAACACCTCACGCGAGGAACTACAACAAGAGCTTGAAGATCTTGGATGGGAAGCACCCGCTGGAGACCCAGATGGAATTCGGCAGAAAGATGGAACTGCGCTGCAATTTAGTATTGCCACCAGTGATATTCCAGAACTGACCGAAACAGCCACACTTATTAAACAGAACCTAGCCGAAATTGGTATACTGGTAACGATTAATGTTTTCGAGATTCGAAACCTAGAACTCGACATTATCCAACCGAGAAACTTTGAATCGCTTTTGTTTGGTCAAGTAGTGCGTCATGATACTGACCTCTATGCATTCTGGCACTCCTCGCAATCTACCAGTGAAGGACTCAACATTACGAACTACGACAACACTGCTGTTGACGAAGCCTTAACGGGTGCCCTACAAACCCTCGACGAAGGATTACGAAGAAACTTATACCGAACCGTTGAAGAACAAATCACCACTGACAAACCAGCTGTCTTCTTGTATTCACCACACCTTGTGTATGTCACAAACCGAACGATTGGAGACTTTGATATCGGAGTGGTTTCCCACCCCGCTGATCGCTTGAATCAAGCAAACACCTGGTATGTCAACACGGAACGTGTTTGGGATTTCTTAACGAAGTAACTATATAAATTATGAACACATCATCACAGACAAGAAAAAAACGAACCTCCGGTGGGAGTAAAACACGGGTATATCGCGCCTCAAGTAACGGTGCGACTCAAACTACCCCCAAGAAAAAACCTGAGTCACGAGGACGATCAGGTGGCCCTAACCGTGGTCCAAAACGATCATCAGGTGGAAGCAAGCCGCGTCGACGCCTCAGCACCAACCGTCGACCACGACGACAAAAGAGCACTAAACCAACAACGCTACGAAACCCAGGAAATGCGAGCGAGCTCATCAAGAACATTCCACCACTAGCTCCTGGTGACATTCGTGTGATCCCAATTTGTGGAGTTGAATGGGTGGGGACCAACATGACCGCCGTTGAATACATGGATGAAATTGTGGTGATCGACGCTGGTTTCGGATTCGGAAATCCAGACACTCCTGGTATTAACTACACCATCCCTGACGTTGCCTACCTTGAAGCAAATAAGCACAAAATTAAGGCTCTCGTGATTACTCACGGCCACCTTGACCACGTTGGATCTATTCCTTTTGTGATGGAAAAGCTGGGCAACCCGCCAATCTATACTCGTGAATTCGGAGCTATCTTCATTCAAAAGCGAATGGAAGAATTTCCTCATGTTCCCAAGCTCAACATTGTGACTGTACAGGCTGAAGATGGCTTCTTGCCACTTTCTGAAAACCTGAAAGTACGATTCTTTGGACTTACTCACAGTATCCCAGACTCAAGTGGTGTGATCATAAAAACTCCAATTGGAAGTATCGTGAACACCGGAGACGTGCGTGTTGAAAACACTGACGGTGTAGTTCCTCAGGAAGAATTCGATCAGTACGCACTCTTTAAAGACGAGAATGTACTCCTTCTGGCCATGGACTCAACTGGTTCTATTAAACCAGGCTGGTCTATTAGTGAAGAGGTCGTGAAATCTAACATTGATGAAATTATCCGAGACGCACAAGGACGCATCTTCATCGCTGCTTTTGCGTCACACGTTGACCGTATGATTTCATTCATGGAAAGTGCTAAGAAGTATGGCAAGTACGTAGCTATTGAAGGGCGCTCAATGAAGAGCAACCTTTCTATTGTGCAACAGCTTGAACTTACTGATTTCAGTCACGTGATCTCTGTGAAAGATATTGACGATTACCCACCACACAAGATCGTAGTCCTCATGACTGGTGCGCAAGGAGAGCAATACTCAGCACTGAACCGTGTTGCGAACGCAACCCATAAAGATCTTCGCCTCACCAAAACCGATACCATTGTGCTTTCCGCTTCAGTGGTACCAGGAAATGACTACTCTGTGGGGCGCCTCAAAGACAACCTGTATCGTGGTAGCTACAACATTGTGACCTATCAAGACAACCAGGTACACGCCTCTGGGCACGGCAAGCGAGAAGAATTGATGTGGATTCACTCACAGATTCCATATAAGTACTTCATGCCAGTTCACGGTGAACACCACATGCTGAAAACTCACGCCACCCTAGCTCGTGGGATTGGAGTTGACGACAACAACATCGTCGTGCCAGATAACGGAAGTATTATTGAAATCCGAGACAATGGAAACAAATTGGTTAAACTTGAAGAAAAAGCACCATCTCGAATGGTGGTGGTAGACGGAAAAATGCTGGGAGAAATTCCAGACGTCGTAATGCGAGATCGAAAGATGCTTGGAGAATCGGGAATCTTTGTCGTAGTGGTAAGCATGAACACTCGCACCGGAAAGCTTAAAAAATCACCAGACCTTATCTCACGTGGCTTCATCTACCTTCGCGAAAAACAAGATCTGCTACACAAAGCTCGAAACCTTGTTAAGCGAACCGCTGAACAAAATGCAAAACCAGGCAATGTTGATTTCGACAAAGTGAAGAACAAGGTTGCCGATGCTGTGGAACGATTCCTCTTCCAAGAAACTGGCAAGGAGCCCACAGTCATTCCAGTAGTCTTGGCTGTCTAAGCTATACTGGATACATGAAGAAACGATCAAAACGACTCCTCTGGGTCGTGTACGGGGTATTTTTCCTCTACAGTGTTCACTCTGCCTTTGGTATCTATATCAATTCGACCTTCCTAAGTGAAGGGTGTGGCTGTGGTATTCCAGAAAATATGGTGGGCCTTCTATTTACCGCCGGATCTATTGTTGGAGTAGTGCTGACGCTCTTAATTCGAAGATTTGTTGCCGCTATTGGATCTGCTAAACGTCTACACATTGCAACCCTGGTGGGCACCATAGCGGCTCTCCTAGGATTTGTTTTCTCAAGCTCTGCTGTGGTGGTGGGGCTCTTGTTCGTATTCTATTGGGGGCTCAGTTATATCTTTAACTTTATGTCTGACATTTTAGTTGAAAGCTACTCTGACGACAGCACCACTGGAGATACTAGAGGGGTTTTCCTTACCATTGCCGGTCTCGGGAGCATGATGGCACCATACCTTGCTGGACGATTGAATGAATTATATGGCTTCAGCGCTGTCTACCTCTCTGCCTCCGGATTAGTGGTGCTAGCACTTATTCTGATGCTCAGCATGGGTAAACAGATAAAAGAGCCACGTTTTGAAAAAGTGAACATCTTCAAGGGAATGCGTGCGTTTTTCAAGAAGAAAAACTATTCTGGTATTTTTGCTACCAACTTTCTGTTGCAATTCTTCTTTTCTTGGATGGTTATCTATACCCCCATCTACCTGATTGAACATATTGGACTTAGCTGGACTCAATTGGGTATCATCTTCACGGTAATGCTCACACCATACGTATTAATTGAAATCCCGCTAGGAAAACTGGCGGATCGCCTGCTGGGTGAGAAAGAGATCTTACACACCGGTATCCTGGTGATGATCTTAAGCACAGCTGGCCTGGCCTTTGTATACTCACAATCAATCTGGTTATGGATGATTCTTCTTCTCCTTACCCGCATTGGAGCCAGCGCTGTCCAAGTGGCAAGTGAATCATATTTCTTTAAACAAGTGGATGAAACGCAGGTGAACGCCATCTCTGTGTTTCGTCTCACTGCCCCAACCTCATACATGATTGGGCCATTGCTTGGAACCCTCTTTCTATCACTTCCCAACTTCCAATTTCGCTGGCTCTTCCTTGTCTTAGCAGGAATTCTTCTCATTGCCTTTCCGTTTATTTACAGAATTCAAGACACAAAATAAAAACCCCTCCGAAGAGGGGTTGTGTGCTATTAGTGCACAATAATAATTTTTTTATTTTCGGAATGGTACCCATCAGAAACTCTGAGGAAATACACTCCTGCCGGAAGGTTCGTTTCTACCACATATCCTGCTTCCGTTTTCTGAGGAAGCAGTGGCGTGACCTTCCCTTCCACACCAACAACTGCAACTTGATACAGATCTTGCCACCCATCTGGCGTCTGGATAAATAACTGCTCACCAGAACGCACAGGGTTTGGATAAACTCCCAGATTCGCAACCTCTTCATGCTGAACATTCAAAACAGTATCCGGCTGATAATGAAGGGGTTGACATTCAGACCCCAACACAGACAAGGTTTGTGACGAATCACAAGGCAGCCACACATGCTGACTCCCATGCAGAAATACGTCTGCGCCGATGGTAAAAGTGCCGCGAGGTATACCTCGCACATCACCAACGAAGCGGACTGAACCATGAGCTAACTTTGCAGTGCCAGACCTTGTATACGGAGGTGGCCCGTACTCCAAACCCACAACATAGAAACCATGACTGTAATCCACACCAAGGGTTTCGTAACGACCTGGAAGAAGTCTCCCAGAGGTGTCTGCGTCATGAGCAGTGGTGTCACCAGGACCAAATCGAAGCAATAACGTAGTGTCACCATTACGATAGAAACGACCACACAGCATGATAGAGTCTTGCTGTGGATTTACAGCAATACCGGCAATGCTGGCATACGGATCAGCATCTGAAAGCATGATCTTTGGCAACCACTGGCGCCGAGCAAGATCGCATCGATACAAATACAGCTCAGGCGATCCAGAAGGCACGTAATCATAGGAGGGTATATATAGCGTGTCACCAACCACTAACATGTGCACAATTTGCACGCCATTAGCTGGTGGTGCATCTACGCCAGAGATAAATGGCAAGACACCCCTGGATGAATGCCAGGAAGCCAAAACGGCAAGTTGTGACTGATTAGTACGCAGATCAACCAGACGAGCCTGCATCCCGATCAGTAATGTATCTCTCCACATAACCCCACCCGAAATGGTTGGAGCAAGAAAGGGATACAGACCTCTGATATCAAAGTTGCCCATGTTCATCTGGGTGTAAATACCGGGCGATGACAAGATCACATGACCTGTGTCCGAGAGCTGTGTTGATCCCACAGCTGAAAAGTAACCGTATATAAATACAGACCCCGACCTCATCTCCACCATGCCATGCACGGGTGTGTTCGTGAACTGATTGCTTGGGGTAACAGTCGCACCCAGTGGCGCAGTTATACCAGCTGGCCCAAACTCGAATAAGTGTACGTGATTACTCCCACCAATGCTGGTAGGAACAAAACCGGAACAGAGTACATTTCCGTTTGATAGCGGAATTGTATGCTCAATCCAGTTACCAAAGAAGTTTTTTGGCAACGGACTGTTCGCGGGATGGCGCCAGTCGCTTTGGGCAAATAAATTTGCAGTGAATATCACACCGCAAAGCAAGATAATTAGTTTTTTCATAGGTATTATTTTCTATGAAAATACAATATATTTTATATATGTCAATTATTTTGAAGGATGCTCAATCTCCTTATGCTGTGTTTGCGCTACCAACAAAGGACCCAAAAGTGTACTAACAACACTTAGAACAACCAAAGCGGTCACCACTTCTTGAGAAAGCAGTCCACGCTCTAATCCAATAAAAGAAACTGCTAATGTTGTTGAAAGCTGCGGTAACGACGTAATCCCCACCATGTGAGACTCCGGCACCGTCATTTTCACCATGCGGGCACCTAAGTAGCCACTGATATACTTGGAAGAAACAGAGGCTAAGAGAATAATAACTACCAAGAGGCCAAGCTCTTGAGCGCTAAACAGAAGCTGCAGATCTGTTTGCGCCCCCACCATCACAAAGAATACAGGGATGAAAATTCCATAACTCACGGTTCGAAGCTTTGCATACAGCTTCTCACTCGAAACAGAATCTGAAAGAATAAGTCCAGCCAAGAATGCGCCCACGATCGGATGGAGTCCTAGAATTTCAAATAAGATCACCACCCCCACCAAAATAGCCAATACCAATCGAAC
>Ga0075476_10000421_pt1 | contig 18577 bp, 20 predicted proteins | sample DEB08_DNA_5_FD_76339 | JGI IMG/M metagenome (GOLD analysis project Ga0075476, IMG submission 76339) | Aqueous microbial communities from the Delaware River and Bay under freshwater to marine salinity gradient to study organic matter... | ecosystem: Environmental > Aquatic > Marine > Coastal ...
TTTACCACTAAAATCTGTATCAAATCTTGTTGAAGTGTAATATAAATTGGTAACACCTTCTGTTAAATCATCAGTATCTTTTAAAGCGAAATCTGTATCAAAATATGTAGAGAAATCTGATATTGCTAATTTAGTTGCAATACTATTTGTAATAGTTGTAGAGAAGTTAGCGTCATCTCCTAAAGCAGCTGCTAATTCATTAAGTGTATCTAAAGTAGCTGGTGCTGAATCAACTAAGTTTGCAATTTCTGTATCTACATAAGTTTGAGTTGCGTAACTGTTTGTAGTTAAATATGAGCTAACTCTAGCGTCAGTATAATAAAGATTAGTTGTGCCTTCAGTTAAATCATCTGTATCTTTAGTAGCTAACTGTGTATCGAATCTAGCATTTGTAAAGTATAAATTAGTTGTACCTTCACTAATATCATCTGTATCGAAAACAATATCAGCAGAACCATCAAAAGCTACACCATTAATATATCTTTCTGTTTCTAATTCAGCAGCTTTATATGCTATAAAACCTATGTCAGTAGCATCAATATTATTAGCTAATTCATTTACAGTTATTTCACTTAATGTAGATAAACCGCCTAAACCTAAATTTGTTCTAGCATCAGCAGCACTATCAGCTCCAGTACCACCATGTATAATTGGAACTACGTGTCTATTAGTTACTGTATCTTCAAATTCAACAAACGTAGTAGGATTACCGTCACCATCATAAGTAACTGATATTGGCTTCTTTTCTATTATTGTTGGCATATTATACTAACATCTCCTCAGCATCTAGGTTATATGAATTTCCACTACTATCAAGTAAAGAAACTTGTAAAGTAGAGCCATCAGACTTAGCAGAAGGAAAGAAACTTAAATCGTTTCCATCTGAATCTATAAAATCCCATACTTGTATTTCTCTTGCATAACTTCCATCATTAATAAAATAAGGTTCAGCTTCTATTTTGTCAGATGTACCTGTATATTGAACAAATGGTAAACCTTTCCAGCCTGGTCGCCAAGTGTCAGTATCAACAATACTTCCACCACCAGTTGCAGCAATAGTTAAAGTTTTATTAATAGCATCTGCTGTTAAAGTAATATTACTTCCAGCAATAAACTCTAAAGTATCTGAAGTACTATCAGAAACAATATCAGTTCCACCTACAGTTATTGTATTAAATGAATTAGGTAATGTTTGTGGATTAGACCAACTAATATTTCCATAACCGTCTGTTTTTAAAACTTGATTTGCTGTGCCTGTATTTCCATTAATTTTTAATTTAGCTGAAAGAATATCGACCATACCATCTGTTTGTATTTTGATAGCAGGAACACCATAAGCAGCTAAGTAAACAGGATGTTCTTGTGTTGTACCAAGAGTTAAAGATTGATTAGAAAGAACAGACATACCGTCCAAATACAAGAAAGCATTTGAACCAGTTACACCAGCAGATTCTATATGTACAGTAGCATTACCTACTTGTATTCCAGATACACCATCTTCAAAAGTCCAAGCATCAGAACCACTTGGGCTAGTTAATAATTGAACAGAAGTATTTTGATGTGTAGTTAAACTCATTATTCTAACGCCTCTACTCTATCTTTTAGTTCTTGTATAGCTTTCACTAATACAGGTATAAGCTCTTGTGGTCTTAATCCATAAGTTTCAAAGTTTTCTGGTATTTCTTCTATTAAATTACCTTCTTCATCAACTTCTTCACTTGGTGGTTCATAAGAACCTTGAACATACATTGCATAATTTTGTGTTGCACCTTTAGCGTCTATAAGTTTTTGCTTTACATCTTGTGCAGAAAAACCTAAATGTGTTCTTACACCGCCATCTGCCCATTTAAACTCTATTGGTGTAAGTGTATCTATAAAATCTAATCCTAAAGTTGCTGGTACTACATCTGTTTTTTGAGTTATGTCAGAAGTGTTAATAGTGCCATCTACTGCCCAAACATCTGTCCATCTAGAACCAGAAGAACCTAAACCGAAACTGTTATCTACATTGGGTCTAAAGTTAGTTCTTATATAGCTTGTGGTAGTAGAGCCTAATTGTAAACCAGAAGTAGGTCCATTTGGTCTTAAATAAAATGTTGTTTGACCCATATCTATGTACTGAGAAGTACCGTGATTTATTCTGTCTCCAGTTTCTAAATTGCCAGTAGCTCTTACTGTTGCACCTTGAACTGTTAAAGCTGAAGTAATATTTGCAGATGTATTAATAAATACTGAAGCCAAAGAAGTTGTATTTATTACACCAGCAGCTAAAGTTCCAGTAGTAATTTTACTTGCGTCTAAGTTTCCTATTTTTGCATTAGTTACAGAACCATCTGCTAATTTTGATTCAATAATTGCACCTGTTGCAATTTTATTTGAATTAATAGCGTTATCTATAATTTTTTGAGTTGTGATAGCATTGTTAGCTATCTTTGCTTCCACTACTGCGTTACTAGCTATCTTGGCAGCTTCTACTGCGTTACTAGCTATCTTTGCTGCGTCTATTGCACTATTTTGAATTTTAGAATTACTAACAGCACTATTAGCTATCATACTTTCGACAATACTTATTGAACCAGCACTTAATTTATTAAAATCTAAAGAACCAACAGATATTCTATCTGCACTTAATGTTCCACCAGTTATATTATCTGCTGATAAATTAGAAACAGTAATAACGCTTGCATCTATTGTTCCAGCAGTTATTTTATCTGCTGATAAAGAAGTTATCTTTGCATTTGTTACTTGTGCATCACCAATCTTCGCAGTTGTTATTTGAGCTTCACCGATATGAGCAGTAGCAATAGCAGCAGTAGCTATATGTTGTGAATCTATTAATGTAGCACTAGCACTTTGTTCTGTACTAGGAACACTTTCGTTACCGCTTCTATCTACCGCAGTAAATCTAAAATAACTTACATCAGTTGAATCTAAAGATATAACACCTTGAATAGGTATTTCAGAAAATATGTTTGCATAAGTAACAGGTATTTCTCCTAACTTACTATCACTATTAACAGTAAATCCAGAAGTAGTTGAACCATAAACATTTAATCGTTCTATATCTCTTTCTAATGTGTAATCGTTTAATTCACCTTGTTTTCCTAAACTATGTGTAATTAAAACTCTTAATGCCGAAGTAGCAATAGTATCTGCTTGTTTAGGTTGAGATGGAGCAGTTGTATCTGGTGGAATAGCTACAGTTATATTTGTACTATAAGTACTTTCATAACCTTTTGTATCTACCGCAGCTACACCGATATGATATGAAGTTCCTGTGATTAATCCATATATTGTTACATCTGTATCATTCCATTCAGTAGCAACATATTGATAACCAGTAGAGCTTGTTGGCTTATATCTAATTCTATATTGGTAACCATCTGTCATAACAGTACCATCTGTATTATTTGGTTCGTCCCAAGTTACAGCAATAGCACCTTCTGTAATACCTTCATTATTTAGATATGTAGATACAGTTCCAGCTACGCTTCCTGGTGTATCTGGTACTGAACCTAAATCTGCATATTTATCTTGAATTAATCTTCCAGAATATTTTAAATCATCAATTAAACTTCTTGGACTTTCTCCAACTTCAATAGTTGCTTCGCCAGTATCGTATTCAACATATCCACTTAAATCTGTATAATTTCCATCTTTATCTCTGTGATAAACACCAGCACCAGCAGAGATTGGAAATGTAATTCCGAGCACACGAATTGAAACAGGATGGATGGTTTGTCCACGATATTCAACTTCATTTGTTTCATCAACAAAATCAATATCAGGGTCATAAACATAAACATAATCTCCAGTATTGTATTCCCCATTAATATCATATATTTCTGTAACTAATCTAATAGTTTGCTTTGTTCTGTTAAATTCATCTAATGTGGCTGTAGCTCTAACATCTTTTTGATTGTATGGAATATTTGTTTCAGATACTAAAGCAGTTCTTTTTAACTCATTACCAAATAAATCTTTATATGGTATAGATGATTGTGTAGCTAAACCTTCTGTTACACTAATTCCAGCATCTTCTCCTAATAATCTAACTTCTGAAACATAATCTTCCGCATTAAATTCAGATTTTAATTGTGATATTTGAACACCAGTTATATTTGGGTCATCACCGCCTTGATTTCTAACAATTACTGTAGTTGGTGTTGTAGTAAATAAATCAGAAGCACCACCAACATCAATTTCACCATTTGGTTTTATTTTATATTCAGCATCAGTAACAACACATATTTGTTCTAATGCTGTTTTTGCATTTGTATAAATAAATCTACCAGTAAAGTTAGTTCCTGTTTCCGTAACTGTTCCTTTAATTAAACCACCAGTATTACCAGCATCATCTCTTAAAATACCATAAGGAACTGTATTACTATCTAAAGCAGTAGCTAGAGAAACATTATTAAAAGACCTTGGTGGTGTATTTATCATACGACCACGATTATCTTTATCTCCTAACCATGTACCTAAACCTTTTCCAACTAATGTCATAGTGCTTCCATCAGTTTCTTTTCTTAAAATAACACCTGTGTATCTAGCACTTTCTAAAATAGTATTATCATCAAATTGGTCTGGAGATAAAGGCTGTGGTGTAACAATGATATGTGACCAACCAGCTAACTTATTCAATACAGAAGTAGGCGTAGTAGTTACATTTAATCTTAGGTCAAAACGACCATCTCCCATTAATTTTTCTGTTACGCTCATGGCTTAACTGGTTTAACTATCTCGTATACACTATCTAAATATTGGCTATATACATTTGCAGCAGTATCAAAAGAATTTGCACTACTACCGTCTAAAACATAACCAACCATAATTCTAAATTTATCAGATGAAGTTCTAGTCATACCACCATTAGTTTCATCAAAAGTAACTGTATTTGCAGAACCTAATAAATATCTAGTTGTACTTACATCTGATTCTATATATTTTTCATCTACTTCTGCTGTACCAGCTTCTGGTGTAGTTAAACTTATTTTCATATTTGCAGAAGTCCATTGTGTTAATAATATTGTTGCGTGATGTGCACCTCTACGAAGTGAGAAATCAGCAGTTAATACTCCACTACCATTTGCGTTGTAATGACTTGTTAATCTAACAACTACTTGTTCTGGAGAATTTCTTAATACTGATAATGTTTTCCAACTTCTAAATTCAGCTAAGGAAGAACCACTTTCTATTTTATATTCTTTAGAAGTACTAAAAGCAGAACCATCATAAATGCTTGTAGTAAATCTGCTTTCACTAGCTCCTTCTCCGAAATCAAGTTTAATTATTCCATTAGTGATATAACTATTTGTGATTGGTGATTGAACAAATAAAGAAGTTCTCACTTTATTACCAATAACAACCTTCGCACTTCCTTTATAAAAATCTCCTTGGTCTGCTGACCAAAATGCAGAACCAGTTTTTAAATTAGAACCATATCGAATATATTGTGTTCCTACATCTGTAGTTCTAGTTACTGTACTAAAAGATTGTTCAGCATCATAATTATAATGTCCAACAGGTAAACCATGCCATTGTCCATTACTTGTAGAACTTATACCAAAGTTATTATCCAATATTGCACCAGAAAACCTTGATTCGAATTTAACATTATTTGCATCACCTAATTGATTTACAGTAACACGATAACCAAATCCACCAAAACTAATTTTTTGCATAGAAATACTTGCACTAATTATTTGACAATATCCGTTTAATGTATCATCTCCAGTATAAGAAAAAGGAACTGTTTCTCCCATAGAAGCTAAACCAGTTAATTCATCTCTAAGATATTTCATATCTGCTATATCAGAATTATTTAATCTACCTGAGAAAGATAAGAAACCACTTTCATCAATAGATAATGTAGCAGGTGATGTTATTGTTAATCTTCCTATTGTTAAACTCATCTACTTAACAATCCTCCTCTACCTTCTTCTTCTAGCTTAACTAATTCACGTCTAATATTTTCTGCAATATTTCTAGCAACTATTGTATCAGTTGGGAAACCAGTTACATTAACAGTTACATTAGCACCGCCTAAGCTCATACCTGAGTTTTCAATAGGTGTAATTTTTGTACCACTACCAGTTGATTGTATTAATTCCATACCACGTTCGCCAACTACGCCCATACCGCCTGTTGGTAAGAAACCACCTTTTTTATATCCTAAGATTTGTCCTGGCTTAATTAAGTTTGGATTACCACCAATAATGTTTTTATTCTTTTCATATAAATCTTGCCAACTAATTCCTAAAGCATTAGCAATACTGCCTAGTGTATCTCCAGCTTTAACAGTATATGAACTACCAGTCATAGCTCCTGTAGAACTTAAAGAATTTAAAGTTGTATATTTTGATATCAAACCATCTACCTGAGAAGTAGCTATACCAGCAGAAGTAGCTATTGAAGTAAAGAAAGCAACTTGTTGTGCTGTTAAATTAGGAAGACTTTGAGATATTGTCATTAATTCAGCTTCTGCACTGGCTAATCGTAATGTAGCTTGTGCTTGGTTATCTCTAGCTTCAGCTATTTCATTTGGTAAATCTTTTTCTCTTTGCTGTAAATCAGTTAATTGTTGTTCAGCGTCTAATAATTCTCTAGTAGGAGCATCAGCTTCTTTAACTGCTTGTGCTAATTCTTCTTCGGCAACAGCTAATTCTAAAGTAGCATCTTGACCTTCTTCAACCGCTTTAGCTAAGAAATCTCTTTTCCTAGTTAAATCTCTAATTCTTAATTGTTCAGAAGCAGTTCTTTGTGCATCTCTTTCTCTTAACTCATCAACTCGTTTTTGAGCATCTGCTAAATTGTTAGTAATGTTAGCTTGTTCATCTAATAATCTATTTAAGTTAGCAGTAGATGAAACTAATCCTCTATTGGCAGATAGTTTAGATAATCTAGCTGATATAAAATCAACAACATCTGCAAAACCTTGCATTTGTTCATCAAATTCAGAAACAAAATCTCCAGCTAAATTCTTAGTAATTTTGTCTATTTCACTTTTAACATCAGAATTGACAAACACTCTATCGTAGAATGTCATCAAATCATCTTTAGTCATGTTTATGTTTTTGTCGTTTAATAATTGTTTAGCAAAATTCAATGGTATATTTTCAGCAGTAAAGAATTGTGCGTCAGTACCAAATGGACTTAATATATTTTTTTGCATACCAGAGTTGAATGCAGCACCTATCTGACCACCAGCTTCTTCAAATTCTTTTTCTATTTCAGAAAATACAGGAGGTAATGCAGTACCAAATGTTTCTAAGAAAAACTTAGGATTATTTTCAGCAATAAGCATTTCAATAAATCTACCCAAACCATCAGGGTCAGCTAATATTTCTTCAATTAGTTTTGTTGTTCCAGTTCCTTCTTTTCTAAATACCTCAACTAATCCTGCTAAACCAGCTTCAGCTAATCCTGTTAATGCTTGTTCGAAATCAGTTTGTCTTTGTAACTTAACAACTATTTGTGCAATAAACTCATCTATACTGGTATCAATATCTTCTGGTATATCTGAGAAAGCATTGAACCCATCACGTAATCCGTCTTTTATACTTGTATTGAAATAATCTAATGCGTTTTTAATAGCACCAGTTCCTTCTTCAATACCTTCCCCTGTTTTCTTACCTACATCGATTCCTAATTGCCGTAATGCTTCTACTTCAGCTTCTAATAAAGGTTCGTTTTCTTCTATTGTAGATATAATACCTAATAGAACACGAGCCGTGTCTACTTTAGCTCTATTACCAGCATCTCTCATAGCAGCAGTTCCGCCTAATCTATTTAGTGCATCATTAAAATCATCTATATTACTAACGCCATTTAACAAGCCGACTTTACTTTCATCTATTTCTTTTAGTAAGTCTGCTATTTGTGTTTTAATTTTAAAAGCATCACCAGAATTTGCACCATTTTTAATAGCTTCAAATAAAGTATTAATATCAATACCTGCATCATTTAATAGTTTAAGTTTCTCTCTAGGATTATCTCCTAACATTTGTTCTAATAAATTAAGTTTTTGTTCTGGAGTTAATTCAGACATATTAGCTCTAAGTTCTGCAACTGCATCTATAAAGTTAGCGGTTTCTATTTGTCCTTCTATTATCTTCGCAACAATTAATCCGATTACACCTAAAGCAACTGAGAAAGAAGCAGCTAAAGTTTTTACACTTGCTGATAAACCAAGTACAGATACAGAAGTTGCTTGTAATGTTGTTTTTAAAACAGCAAAAGCAGCTTTATAAGACAATACACCTATAACACCTGAAACTAATAATAAACCTAAATTTTTAACTAAAAATATTGTCATTTTAATGGCAATACTTCCTTGATTATAAGCATTCGTCAAACCTGCTACTGCTTGTGCTACTGATTTAACTGCTGGTAAAAATGCTTCACCTAAGCTAATTTTTAAATCGTTAATAGCGTTATCCATCAAAATTAATTGTGAAGTTGTTGTTTCTACTCTTTTTTGAAACTCTACTTCTAAAGCATTAGCAGCGTCTTCAACACCTTCTTGGGCTCTTGCTAAATCGAGAGCTTTAAAAAATTCTGGTGCTGCTTGTGATGACCTTAAAAGAACATCTCTAACACGAACTGCATTTAAACCAAGTTTTTCCATAATAGCAAATACATCTTCGCCATCTTCTTTCATTTGGTTTAATCCATTTAAGAAAGCAGCTACAGCTAAAGCAGCGTCTTCTTCAAAAGCCTTTCTAAATTCATCTGCTGACATTCCAGAAACTCTAGCTAATGTATTTAATTGTTCACCACCAGTTCTAGTCGCTTGTTGAACTGCTACTAAGAAACGACTTAATGCAGTACCACCAAGTTCAGCTCTAACACCAACTTGTGAAATAGCAGCAGACATAGCAAAAATATCAGGAACAGACATACCTACTACACGACCAGTACCTACTATTCTTAATGCTAGGTTTGTCATCATATCTTCAGTTGTAGCAAAGTTGTTACCTAGTTCAACGATAACACCACCTAGCATTTTGAATTGGCTTTCAGGTAGTTGTGCGATTGAGGCTAATCTGGCTAAAGCAAAAGCAGCACCTTCAGATGACATAGTTGTAGTTGCAGCCAATTTAGCTACTGTTTCTGTGAAATCAATTAATCCAGATTTACTGATACCTAACTGACCAGCAACTTCACCTATTCTGTTTATCTCCTCTACTGCTATTGGTAATTCTTTTGATAAATCTCTAATTTGTTCTGCTAATAATTTAAACTCACCTTCAGTAGCTTCTACAGTTTTTCTAACGCCTGTAAAGCTATCTTCAAAAGCTCTAGCTGAAGTAACAACATCTGCAAAGTTTCTTGATATTGCTCTTACACCTAAACCAGCTATGAATGCAGCAGAAAATTGTCCACCTAATGTACGAGCAAACTGCACCACCATTGGTGCTTGTCCACGCATACCTGTTCTAAACTGTGTACCGAAACCAGCAAAACTTGGAAATATTTGTAATAGACCTGTTAAGCCAGACTTACCTATGTTTTCTGCCATAACCTAATTACACAGGATAAATAAATAAAATCAAGATAAGGATTGTTCTAAAATATACTTTCCTAATGGTGGATAAACACAGTTTCTTAATATCTGTCTTTTATCTTTTAATTTAGTATTAGCAATATAAATCTTATGATAGTTTTCTAAATCCGATATTTTATTAGACCATCTAATTTTAACTTCAGGAAAATCTTGTGGTTGTAATTCAAAGTTTGACCAAAATAAATGTCTTGATAATTTAGTAGCTTCTATTAGTGGTTGATAATAAGGAACAACATTTTCTACTAACCATTTTCCTTTGAAGTGATGTTTAAGAAATATTATTTCTTGATATAAAGTCATATCAGGATATACAGGTTCAGCACCTTTTTTCAATCCAACCATTTGTCTAATTTTACTATGAGTAGGGCACGGTGGGCTTGACCATATAAAATCGTATTCTTCAAAATGTTTTAATAAATAATCATGTGCATCTGCAACTATAACTCTATCTTGTGGATAAAAACTTTTATATACTTTGGCTATATCTTCTTTATATTCTATAGCAGTAATATCGTGTTCATTTGACCATAATTTTCTATTACCACCAATTCCAGAATATAAATTTAATATTTTCATACTTTGTATAAAGTATATTTTAAAGTCAATTCTGATAGACCTTTAATATCTTCTAATGTATGTAAATACCACCATCTATCAACTTTTACTATTTCACAATTTGGTTTATCTGAATGATTAATAAAACCACCTAAAGGTGTTCTAACAATTTCTCCTGTTTCTAAATCTACAATATGTGATAAACCTAAATTTTCTCCTTTAGATATATCAGATAAAGTAAATAAACCTAGTCCTTCTATCTTGCTAGGCATAATAGTTAAGTTATCAGGTAGTGGTCTATATTTTGTCATTTTTAATTAACCACCATCCTAACCAATTAATTACTAGGAAAGACAAAATCACTATTAGTTCAGCCATATTGTTCCTCCTTCCATAATTTATGCCACTTAGTTTCATTCTCCCAACAGTTTTGGCTTGACGACCAATCTCTCCATTGAGTTTTTCCATATACTTCCTCTGCTAATATAGAACTTGCTTTGATATTCCAATAAGCAGTTTTCTGTGCCTGAGCCATTTTAAAACCTACATTTGTTTTTGATACTTCTTGTTTTGTATAAGGTCTACCTCGATACATTACCACCCAAGTATTCCAGTAAGGTACATATCCCATTTCAGATAACCAATTCCATGTCCACGGCACAAATTGCATGACCCCTGTGTCATTGTTTCCTTCAGCCGTTCTTACTGCTTTATGATTTCCTCTACTTTCACACCAGCCAATACGAATAGCAGTACTAATATTTTCTTCTTCAAAAAACTCATAATATAGTTCAGCGTGTTGTTGCATAACTTCTGGGACAGTATCATTACACTGCATATACATATCAATAATATGACTTTCATCCATTGAAGGAGAAAACGTAGCTAAAAATATAATACAACTTGCTATCATACATTGTATTTTACATACGATAGTCGTCTAATGGTATCGCTTTTTCAGATTTTCTTGGTTTTAATCCAAGGCTTTGTCTTAACTTATCTTTAGCCCATTGATTTGGAGTTTTCGCTGCAGCTTGTTTTTCTTCATTTTCGCTCTCAGATTTTTGATGAAGAACACGAAAGAAAACACTTTCAGGTGGTAAAGCAAATAAAAGCCTACGAAATTTAGTCCATGGAAGTTTTAACGGACTATCAATGTTGTAAAAATTTAAAAAATCAGATTCGATATAAGCCCAAAATAGTAGAACATCATTGAAAGTCCACGCTATTTTGGGTTATCACCTGATTCCTTATCTGCAATAACTTTTTCTAATGTTTCGTCTAAATCCATTTCAGGTGCAATACCATATTGTTGTAACAACCATGTAGCTAAATCATTTATTTGCTCCCAAGTTGCTCCAGATTCAACAATACCTTTTAAGTTTTGTTCACCTATTAATACTTCTAACCATTGAGGGATTTGGTTAGGCTCAATCATTGTATCTTCTGCAAAAAATTCCATCTGCTTTAATACAGCTTTTGCAGATATTTGAGCTGGTAATGAATACGAAATACCTTTGATAACAAAGACAATATCAGGTAAATCTAGTTCCTCTACTGCCTCATCAAAGTCTTTAAATTTAATTGGTTTGTCTGACATAACCTCCACTTACTCCTGTTCTGTTCAGTTACTATTTAGTCTAAGCTGTTTCGTCTACAATCTTGAATATGTTTGTACCGTTTGCACTATCACTAGCTGGTACTAATAATCTAAATTGAGCTGCTACAAGTGTTTTACTAGGTGCTTTTTGGTGTGCCATTTGGATTGCTCCAACTGATACTGCCCTTGGTATTTGAACTTCTCTAACATAATCGTCAGAAGCTCCACCACCGCCACCTGGTGCTTGTACCCTTAGCATGATAGACCACTCTGTGAAACCCGCAGTTGTTGGAGGAACAAAAGTCTTTAGATTGTTTACCGCATCTTCTGTTATTGTTCCGCCAGACATTGCATATTTGAGATTCTCCAATGTGGCTTGTGCTAATTCACCGCTTAGATTAATGGTTTGAGCTGTTTTATATATGTCGATTGGGTCGATTTCCTCTGCAACCATAATATCTTCGAATGTTCGGTCAATCTCAAATGTCCAACCGTCTTCTGAATATCCCACGTGTGCCCAGTCAGATGCTGGAGTTGTGGATGGGTCTGAAGGGAAAGCAGTTCCTACAGCAGCGACATATAAATCGCCTGTACCAATCAAAACATCATCAACGCTTTGTGCCATTGTCTAGCTCCTTCTTTCTACCTTGCCTTATTCTTCTTCGTCAGAAAAATAATCTTCTACTTCAATTAGGGGTTTACCGTCACATATTACAAGTAAATCAACCCCGTTACTTTTTTTATTTTGAATAAGTTGCCAATCTTTCTCAGAAAGTTCAGCACTATCCCCTTTTTTTAATAGTGAACCGTCAGGTAAAATAACCTGGTCTATGTTCACTTCTGGGTTTATTTCTACTTGTAATTTAACTGTCATTTAAACTCCTATAGGTCATTGTAGCATCAAAATTATAACGTGCTAGTCCGATGCCTTCTTCATCTACTCGTCTTACATTACTTGTTACTGTAAATCCGTATATAACACCAGTTGCTCCACCATCAGAAGTATAAGAACCAGTTTTTTGTGCAAATGCTTCTTGCATAACTGTATTAGCAACACTAAAAGCTGTTCCATAATCAGGTTTGTTTTTTGTATTATCTCCACCCCAATTACCTGCATACGCATCAAATTGAAAATCTGCTCTACCAATTAATGCTTCAGAATCATCTACAGCACCACCTAATAAAGTTACGACAAGAAATGGTAATGTTGGTTCAATAGGTAAATTAGTAGCAACTCTTGTACCAATTAAATCTGTTATTGAAGTTTTAGATAATGCCCATGTTCTTACTAAGATTTCTGAATCTGGTAATGAAGTAACCATTAGATAACACCTTTTTTACTTTTCTGTATTAAACTAGCTAAACCTTTTCTGATATAACCAGATGCTCTTTGTCCATTAATAATTCCATATTTCCAATTAACTGGATTTCCAACAGGTTTTTTTATTTCTGTAAATAAACCACGTAATCCAGTTCCATATTCTACGAAAGCCCAATAAGGAGCTAAATCAGCTCTTTTGTTTTTAGGATTAGAAGCACCAATAGAAATACCAGCAACATACTTAGGTTTAATTCTTTGACCTTGGTCGTAAATAGTTCCTACATCTTGTTGTGGGTCTAAAGGTAAAATAGAATCTCTTAATTTACCAGTATCAACAGGTACAAATCTTCTAACTTCTCTAGCTAATGTATTACTTAGTTTTCTTAGAAATGCCTGATATTGAAGTGTATTTTCGAGAGCTGTTAATAAAGTCGGTTCGTCTATTTCAACACTAAATCCACCATCAAATCTATAAGTTTTCATAATGTTGTTGCCCTTTGCATTTCTACTCTTTTGTGATGATTAGAACCGTCAAAATCTCTTATTAAACGAACTGAATCAACTTCATAATATTTACCATCATAAATAATTCTATCAAATTCATCTACATCAACACTTGGGTCTACGACAGCTAAATATCTTTCTAAATTTAAGTTTCTTGTTTTATCTTCATCATCACGAACTTCACGAATATAAGTTTTAACACTAGATTCAGTTGTAGACCAAGTAGCAGTTGAATTACCTCTATCATCAACGCTAGCACCAGAAGATTTTTGTATGTCAATAGTTTGTTTTAAAACAGCTTTAATTGCTCTATCCATTGCCATATATTACCTCTGTCCTGGGTCGTATAATTCTCCTCGCCTTCCTTCACCTTCAGGATGGTCGTGCATTTCTATTTCAAAATTAGGTTGAACTAAATTAGAGTTTTCTTTATAAGAATAAGCATCTCTTTGGTCTTTATCTATAGAAGCAGCAAAAGGTTTTGAAGGACTAATTCTCATAGCCATAGTTCTTAATGTATTTGCCATATTAAGATAGTTTTCAAATCTTTGTCTTTTAGCGATTGACATACCTTCTAATGTTGTAGATACATCTCTTGCGAATTTACCTGCGATTGTTTCACAACATTGTGAAGCAGAATAATAAAGATTAGGTTGTTGAGAAGTTACGAAATCTATTTCTTCGTCTGATAATAATTGGTCGTTTGTATCTGTATCGCCTATAAGAAGTCTGACTTTATCTCTGTCAGTCGATACGTCTGAATTATATGTCCAAGTCATCTTCGCCTACTTTTGGCTCAGATTCTTCAACCCATGCTTCGTTTACATCAGGAGTAGATGGGTCGTCTGACTTGAATGTGCCATCAGAGTTTTTAGCTCTTTTCTTTTTAGCCTTTGGCTGAGGCTTTGGTTGTTCTACTACTGCTTCTTCAATTTCTTCTACCATAATTTCTCCTGCTGAGATTAATGCTGGTAGATTTACAAAAGATTCAACGATATCAGCAGGAAGTTCATCGCCATAGTCGAAAAGTTTTCCTTCCATTTTGATTAACTTACCTGCTGTGTATCGTACTGTCATGTTAGCCTTAACTTACACATCCATTAAAGAAGATACCTAAATCAGAGCTTACTAGCTTGGAATCAAAAGCCATTTGACCTTCAATTCTATCTGATTCGGTTGCTTCCATTCGGAATCTTTTTATTCTAACACCTGCACCACCTGCACCTGAGAAACCAGTCCAAGCAAAGTGATATCCAGCAGACGGTTGATTTAGTCCAGGATTTGGATTTGAATACAATAAAAGTGCATTCTTTCCAAAGACGAAACTAAAGGCATCAGTGCCTTGTTCTTCGCCTGTATTCTGTATGGACATTGCAACCACAACTTTGTCCACGCCGAACAATGAAGCCAAAAGGTCTGTTGAAACAATACCTCTTTGGGTGTACTTGATTCTATCAAGAATGTCAGCATGGTTACGCAAGGAGTTAAGAACTTCAGCACCAATTACTAAAACGTTAGGCATATAACCTGTTTCCTTAGCCATAGCAATGCTTTGGTCTTGGATGTTTTGAATTGGAGTTGAGCCTGACGCATCCCATTGTTTAAATTGTCCACTTGTTGGTGTTCCTGAAACGCCAGTTAAATCTGTGTCCCAAATACCAGTAGTGAAATATGTGCTTGTCCAAATCTTTTCTCTTTTAAGGAGTAATTGATTTGTTACGAACATAGTTGCGTCTTTGTCCATGTTAATTGGACTATCGGCGTTAGCTTTAGTTTGGTCATCCACATCTTTATGAACGGCATATACATCTGCATAATATGTAGGTGTATTGTCGATTGTGAAACCAACTCCTTTAGATTCCGTTCCTGGAGCTCTTAAATCAGCTTCAGTACGAAACCAGTCGCCTTTGTTGTACTTAAAGTATCTATCGGATTGTTTTTGAACAGGAATTATCGGGAACACTGTACCTGCAATATACTTTTCAGCTTTTTGCATATAAGCGATAGAAATGTTTGTAAGTGGCTTATTAACGTGAACGTCAGAAGCTACTGGATTAGCCATATCTATGCACCCCTTCCATAATTACCTAATAGGATAGTAGCAAGTTCCCCTGCTGCTGCCCCTTCTAATACAAGTCCTGCCGAATACTTTGTTGTATCTGTGCCAGCTGCAAAAACAGCAGCTTGACCGTCAGCAGAAGCGTGAACTAAATCACCAGCAGCGAGAGTTTCGTCTGCTTCAACTTTTGTGACGCCAGATATCATAACTGTTGCAGATTGACCTGCTTCTGGTTTGTTTTGCAACACACCTAAAACAATGTCTGTTTCTGCATCTGCTAAATCAACTTTTCCATCAGATTCCATTGTTACAAATTGGAATTGATTTGAGGATAAGTCTTCGCCAGCTTCAAAGGATAGTTTTTGCAATGGAATTTCGTATGCCATTTAACTCACCTTTCCTTCGAGATATCTTTGATACAATTCTGGGTTATCTATAAGAGCTTTTTCATAGGCTTGCTCGTAGGTAACGCCTTCAGTCATAAGACCTTTAGCAATAGCTTCGATTTCACCATTTGAATCTGACTCTTTAGAAGAACCAACTTCAGCGAAAAGTGAAGATTTTCCGATTGTAGCATCAACGCCATTAAGCATTTCCTCTAACATAGAAAATTCTTCATCTTCCAAAGTTCCAGCAACTTTTTTCAATAGAGATGCAAGAGCATCTTTTTCTATTGGTAAGTTACTGAATTTTCCAGCTTTATCTGCAAACTCTTTAGAAAGTCTAGCTTCCTTTTCAGCTTCAGCCATAGCTCTTGCTGAATCAGCATCAGCTTGTGCTTTAGCTACAAGTTCTTGGATTACTGGGTCTGCCGATTTTAGAATAGCATCTTCTTCTTCAACTTCCTCAACGGAAATTTCAGAAACTGCTTTTTCTAGCTCGGAGATTTTACTGTCCTGTTCTTCGGCTGTTGCCTCTAAAGCAGTAACAGTATCTTCCAGTTTTGATACGTAAGAACGTACTTCTTCTGGAGTTTCTTCAAGCATAGATGATAAGTTTTCTTCATTTAAGTTTTCACTCATAATGATTTCTTCTCCTTTATCTATTTCTACTTGATTGTTTAAGGAAATTTTATCAACTTCCTCAACACCTGCAAATTCTGAATCACCAGATTTGTGTAAAACGACAGTAGCCAACTCATTAGCTGGTCGTCCTACTAAACTGACTTCATCAAAAACCATATTTTGTAATCTTTTAGCAAATGGTAATTTAGTTTTTTTCTTTTTCTTTCTACCATCTAACTCATCAGTCATAGCGTCTTTAGCACTATACTCTTGATTATATTTTTCTACTTCACTCATATTTAAAAATTATTGTGTCTGCAATTCCTTCATAACTTTTTTTAAATGTACTAACCATAATAGGCTTCTTTCCATCACGTGCAACTTGGGATTCAGCTTTTCGCTTTCTTCTGATAGCACTACTCTTTTGTTCTGATGACATTCGTGAAGCTACTCTAGCTGGAACACACTTTGGATATTTTCTTTGATAATCTCTAGCAGACATTCCTTCAGTTGGTCTACCACAAGCAGCATATCCGCCACCAGCTTTTGGTCTGGATATATCTACCCATTGTTCTTTAAACCATCTTCTTAATCCACCTTGATATTCAGCCAATTTATCCCCTTAATCTAATTGTTGCTAACCAAATAATTATAGAAACTATAATAGCTATTCCTATAATATCTTGTGCACTTCCTGTAAGCGTAAACCAAGCTATGAAAAAACCTAATATAGTAAATACTTGTGCAATACTTTCTTTAACCATATCTTTTAAGTAATTTAAAATACCTAAGTTAGGTAATTTCACACTAGGTAAAGAAATATTAGGAAGTCTGAACTTTGGTAATTTCATGTTATTCTCCTTATTGGTACTGCCGTTACACTAGCGATAATTTGTGAAGCAATAATAACAGGAATAACCACCTCCTGTGCCTTTTCCTTTTGGTCATTCGTCATATCGTTTCCTATTTCTTTTATATCAAAATTTTTTAAATCTATATCTAATATAACAGTTAATGGATTGTCCAAAAATTGTTCAACTTGTATCTCTGTAACAACATCTGCAAGAGTATAATTTTCAATATCTTTGTTTTCTACAGCTCTATCTACATATTCTTCTAAAGCCTGTGCTATTGATTCTTCTTTTTGAGCTTGTACTGCAATTATTTCAACATCATTATCGTCTTGAAAACCGAGAACTTCTGCTACAACATGTTTTTCTTCTTGACTAAGTTCTGAAATAACTTCAGGTTTGATTGTTTCTTTAATTATTTCTTTGATAATTTCTTTTTGTTCTGTATCTTGAACATCTATTGTTTTAATATCTACTTCTTTTATTTCTTCAATAGGCTTTTCAGTAACAATTTCAACCACATCTCTGTCGGTAATATCTTCTTCAACAACGACCAATATTTCTTCTTCAACATCGACTTCATCTTCAATAGGTAAAATTTCTTCTTCAGGTAATATCTCGACTTCAACTTCTTTAATAATTTCTTCATCTTTGATTTCTATTTTATCTTCTATAACTTCGTCTTTGATAATAACTTCTTCTTCTATAACTTCATCTTTGATAATCTCGTCTTCTTTGATTTCTGGAATAGTAGTTGTTGTAGTTGTAGATTCGTAAAGAGCTTTATTATATGCTTCACAATCGCCACGCTCTAAAGCAATATTAGTAACATAACAACCCCATTTATCTTCATTAGCCTTACGCTCATTATCACGCTCAACATCTCCTTGAGAAATTTGGTCTTGTGTATATTCTGCTTCAGTACCATCATCCATAATAACTTTTTCTACTGGAGGCAAAGTAGTAGTAGTCGTAGTAGGTGGAGGAGGTGGAGGAGGTAAAGTTGTAGTTGTAGTAGTCGTAGTAGTAGTCGTAGTAGTAGATGTTGTAGTAGTAGGAACTGTGTAATTAAAAGTAACATTAGTAGATGAACTATTACAATCTCCCTCACTACC
>Ga0075476_10000424_pt1 | contig 18540 bp, 25 predicted proteins | sample DEB08_DNA_5_FD_76339 | JGI IMG/M metagenome (GOLD analysis project Ga0075476, IMG submission 76339) | Aqueous microbial communities from the Delaware River and Bay under freshwater to marine salinity gradient to study organic matter... | ecosystem: Environmental > Aquatic > Marine > Coastal ...
GCTGTGCTTTTAATTCTTTGTAAGACTTGTAGTAACTGGTTTTGGTCGGTTTTCCCGTCTTACCTCTATGCGTTCCCGCCCTTCTTAATTGGTCATCACTTACCCATAATTCAGTAGTCGTGTTGTAAGACCCTATTTGACCAGCACTTGAATTTAAGCCAACGTGAAATATTCGTCTTATTCTCAAAGCATGGATAGACTGCGCGGCTATTTTTAGCGGCAAGTTATCCTTACGCAAAAGTTTAGCCTTTTCACGTAACTTATCAGCGAATATTTTAGACGTTAATTCAGCCATATTTGATAAATCATAATACTCCCATCGTCATTGAAAACGGTTAAGATTTCGTTTTCTCCTACTATTATGGAAGTGTGATGATTGATTTTGATTTCTGTTTACAAGTGAAACACATACCGTCCATTGGAGTTTTAATGTTCTTCAATGCTACGTTCAAATGCGTATTATAATCCTCGTGGTACTTCATCATTCGAGAGTTGAGTTCTTCGCGTCTAATTGCGGTCTTAGTGTTGAACCTATCAGAATTGAAGTACGCATATTCCATTATTAGTTCAGCCGTTCGATAAAGAACCGCTAAAGCAATAGTCGAACGATGAGCGCAAAGCCATGTTCTATTATCACAATGAATGTTGAAATTAACACTTAGCCCAGCCGTATCGGTATGACCGTCTATGTTTGCTAATATTGGCGTTGTTCCAGTAGCATACTTGATTGAACGCCCCGTTACATATCCACTAAGGTTATAGAGACCCTTTGTGCAAGTAATACACCCTTCGCCTATTAGATTTGTCAGGTAATTAGGAATAGAAGTACAATCGTAAACAAATGCAATTCTACGCTTACGCTTTTCTGCATTGTAAGTCTTGTTGACGTATGTTGTAACAACCTCACCAGCAACAGAAGTAACCGCAATAGTGTCTAACGTTTCACCCGTCATTGTGTCTATTACAAGCACGTTTAAAGCACCCGTGTAATTCAAATATGTATCAATGCTAGACACGTACATTGATAGGAAAGTATCTTGATTGCAAATTCTTAATTCGATGCCTCGAAAGTAAGGTGATGCAGCTTTTTCAGTTTGAGTTTCGGCTATGAATCCAGCCCGTTTATCTTCTAAGATTGTTCGTGGTATGTAAGAAGATTGGAAGTGACTTGTAACATCACTAACCACATTAGTAATGGCAAAGTTTATTTTGTCTTCAATTAACTCACCAGCCGTTGCGTAATCTTCTCCCGTGTACTTTTCAGCCTCACGTATAGGGATGATGTTATCTAACAAAAGACCGCTTACAGATGCGCAGCCTCCTTTATAACTAATGATATTATCGAAACAAGTTGCCATGTGTTTAAATAAAGGGGGTTAGGTATTACCCCAACCCCCGTTACAATTTACGAGTTAACTACGTTGATTTCAGCGAACCCTTTTACTCCATCAAGATGGTCTCCTGTTTGATACATATCATCAGGAAGAGCAACCAATTTAGTAGTTGCAGTAATAGTTACATCAATCGTTCCGCAATCATGCTTTATAACCAAATCGTAAGGGATACCCAAAGCACCCATGATTTGACCGTAAGACTGATTAGCGTCTTGAGCCTCAAAAAGACCAGACCATCGGTTGTAGTACAACACTTGCAAAGCACCGTTAGCGATTGCCCATGCAGTCGCTTGGTCTCCTTGTGCTGAACTTACGAAACGGTCACGGATAGAAGCCATGTTGTAACGTCTTTGGATTGCTCCAATGTCCAAACCGTAGTCTGTGCAACATCCGTCTTCAATCTTCTTAATGTAGTTGTGAAGCTGGAATCCACCTACAAGCGTAGAAGCACCGAAGCTAGAAGCCTCAAGAGCAGCCTGAATAGCTTGCATAGTTGATGGATAAGGCTCATCAGAAGCACTAGAACGAGTAGTTCTAACTTCTACAATATCACCATTAAGAGTAAGGTCAGGAATACCGCTAACGTCAGTTGACCAACCACCCAAAAGAGCAGCCGCCTGTGAAGCGTTCTTGTTGTTTACAGCAACATCCATAACGGCAACGAGTTTCCCGATTTGGTCAAGAAACCACATTTCGTTGTCCTCACATGACGCTTTCAAGTCTTCTACTTGGAACTGTTGTTCAAAGAAAAGGTTTTGAGTAGTGTCGATTGAGTACTCGGTTGAAGTGTTGCCTCTTTCGGTTGTTGCAGAACAGTAATCTGTTACGTTAGATTGAACGTCAGAATATAGAGTTCTTGGTTGATACGTCAACTCAACTGTACGGACTTTAGAACGTCCTGAACTAACCTTTTGGCTTAGTTCGTTTCGGTTAAGTGGAGACATAAGAAACTCCGAAAAAGGAATTTTATCAGCAAAAAAGCGTGCGTTTTCATTTTCAAACACGCTGTCTAGTCGGTCTTGTAAGTTAGGACACGCAACTAGAGATGAAGGTGTATAAGACATAATATTTAGGTTTACAAACTTGTCAGCATATTATTGGCTGCTGAATTAAGCCACGTAAACCCCTTATGTCAGGTGGGGTAGCCTGTGAAAGACTGCGTTACAAAGATACGAAATAGAAATTAAACACAACTAAGCTAAATTTATTTAGCCGAACGTTGTGTCACCACCCAACCGCGTCATCAATTTTCCTGTGAGTATGTCCAATGGTGCTGAACTTTCCTATGTGTTTCATTAAACTTGGAACGTGTGCATATTGTAAATAGCCCATTTGATGTACTGCCTCTGGAATAGCGTGGTCTATCTGTTGGTTAGCCTTGTAATTATTCAAGTGGTTAAGTATAAACGGGTGCTTCAATATCTTTTCGGCTACTTCGCGCCTGAACAAATAACCACCGCCCCAAGTTTTAGCCCAGCCGCCTTTCATTTCATTCCAACCTTTCTTATTCTGTAATCTTGGCAACATACCTTTAGCCGTGAAACATTCTAAGTAACCAATGTAAGGATTCTTAGCAAACATTCTATGTGCGGTCTTTAGCCAATCTTCTCTGAAGAGAACGTCATCAGAAAAAGCACCAATGATTTCTGAATCTGTTTTACAAAGGTCTTCTAAAGTCCTGTAATAGTGTTTAAAGCACCCAACGTGTTCGCCTAACATCTTAACCTCAAAATCAGTTCTATGTGGAAAATCAACACCATCAGGATACACAATACAGTTATCAAACTTGATTGAGTGCTGCATCTGTTGGAATGTCTCAACCTTTCTAGGATACCATCTAATACCTATCGTTGTTTTCATTTTCTCTTTAAGATATTAACTGGTTCTTTACCTTTATTTATCAAGAAAATATCAATCGCTTTTGCAGCTTCTCGTTCTGTTGGGTACTCTTTAGAAGATGAATTAGGCGGCTTAATAACCCAATGTTCACCGCCTGTTGCATCAACATACTTTCTAACGTATTTAAATTTGCTACCGTCCTTGATGTACTTCCAATTGTAACATCCACTTTCTGCGCTCTTACTCATATTAATACTTTCAACAATATTAATAAAAAAGCCCGTCCAAATTAATGAACGGGCTAATTTAATTGACTATTAGTAATTAAGAGAATACTCCCGCTGGTTCTGCAACTACTCTAGGATTCAATTTGTTCTTCCATCCTCCCGTGTAAACGTAACGCAATGCTTCTGAATCAGACCCCGTAAGAGACCCTTTAAAAGCAATACCCGCAACATTAGGCGTGATGTAAAGACAAACATCTTCTTCGTATAGTTTGATAAGCAAAGCACCAACAGTTTGACCGTTAGCATAGTCCATAGCATCGTAAGCTGAGTGAGAATACTCATTAACATTGGCATCAGTCCAAGTAACAGTTCTTTCAACTGTTGAAACTCTTGTTTGACCACCAGCAACGTAAGACGCGCTTTCCTGTGGCGAACCTTCAGGCAGTTCAACCATTACTTCTTTAAAAAGTACGGCTGTTCCAGCGGTAATCTTAGCACTTACTTCTGTTCCATCGGTTGGGTCTGTTGGGATGTTTCCACATGAGAAAACAACTACTTCAGCACCTGAACCGTTGAGTATTGCCCCACAATCATTCAATACTTGCGGACTTAGAGGGTCGCAATTGTAAGATGTGCAATTTGGCATAATCTAGTGAATTAGATTTAATATGAGATAACTATAATGGCACTATCTCAATTGCCACGTATTGATTTGCAGTCGATACAAAGATACGAAATATTAGAAACAAAAAGCCCCGATGTTTAGTCGGGGTCTTTAGGGTTGCGGTAGCCAATCTTCTAGCGCAACAAGTTAGAGTTAAGATTCAAAGATAATAATTATTTCATTCAGGCGCGTTCTTAATTATGTCGTTGATAGCGTTAGCGTGGTCTGCAATTGCTTTGAACTTGGCTGATGTTGGGCATGATTGCTTTGGGTGTTCAAATCCCATACAATGAGTTACTGAAAAATTACCAACCATAGACTCTAGAATCTCAATGCGTTTAAGTAGTTCTTCGGTAGTTTGTTCTTCGACCAGTTCAAACCAACTATTAATACTTCTAAAATCAACACCTCTTTTGTCTCCATCATCATCAACCAAAATATCTTCTTCGTGGCAAGGATATATTGTGCCCTCCGAAAATAATGGATAACTTGAAATACACCTATACTTTTTACCCTTTTCAATTTTCATGTCTCTGTTGTTTTGATTCAAGCAAATTTAAACATCTATTCTATTATGCAATACTAAAAGTTAGTTGATTCAGCGTTTCTTAAATCAATCCTTGCACTATCTCTATTGTGTTCTGCAAGTTTCATTTGAACATTAGCCCTATCAAGTTCGTATTTCAATGCGTTGTTTGCTTGTTTAGCTAGTAATGCCTGAGTCTTTGCCTCGTTAATATCAATTTCTTTTTTATCCAGTTTCTCCATTTGGTCAAAAATGAAGTGTAGAAGTGATTTGTTGTTAGTTGGTTTCATTTGTCTGTTTTGTTAGTAGTTTAATTGCGTTGTCTATTTCTTGCTTGTTTGTTTTGGTGTATAGTCTAATTCCTCTTTTATCTAAAAACTCTTCAATTCTAATAAATCTAGAATCGTCTTTATTAGCTGATTCAAACACCTTTTCCCATGTTATGTCAGCGTATAGTGAATTGTTAAATCCGTATTCACATATTACTACTTGACAAGTATGTTTTAGTCTTTCATCAAACGGGATGCTAAAGCTAGTTTTATCCGTATAAACAGACTTCACCCAATTTGGTAATTTCCCGTTTTCAAACAACCATTGCCAATAAAAAACATATTCGTTTTCGCTATATTGACAGTTAAGGTATCCAGCCCACTTCTTAAACACATACCAATACGTTGCTCTGTAATCCCACATCTTGAATGACAATCCAAATGACTGTAAATCATCCAACTCAACGCAATACAAATGGTATTTAGATGGTTCGACATCTTCTTCTTCAGCGTAGTGATTAAAGTAAACATCACCATCAACACATACGGTTTTAGCCTTTTGAACCATTAGTCTAACAGAACCTACTGGCTTAAACTCGTTTTCAGAAATTTCTCTTATCTCCATAAGGCAATACTAATAATCATTTTTGAATAATGAGCGTTAGCGTGTTAATTTAGAATGATTCTAAACAAAAAGAAAGGCTGCAATAATTAAACTGCAACCTTTCTCCCGAACAAAACAAAGAAATGAAAACTTAGAGAAGCAAAGATAGTACTTATTTATCAATTAGATATACCTACTCTATACATGCATCCTATTTCTTGACGCATTTTGGTAAGCACTTAAGAGTTAGCCATCCCCAAATAGATTAACTACGGTATCTATTCTTTTGTCAGCGGGTCTTCCAACCCCTGTTACAACTAACTCACCCCTTACTTAATCATCACCCGTAGATGGATGCATTTATGACCGTGTTGTCAGTAGGACGCCATTGCACGGATTAGGGCTTTACAATACTTCAAAATGTGATTGAGGTTTTTCGTGCGTTGCCTAACACTTTCGGTCAATCTCTAGTAACACCGAAATTTATTTGATACAAATATAAGAAAAGCCGCGCTATTAAGCAACGGCTAATCAATGCGGCAACGCACTAACCCGAAACGGGCTGATGCAAATGTAATAATTAATAAACGTATTCACACGACATTACACCGCTTGTGTCTGAAACAAATACACCATTGCCAATTCTATAAACATTGTCAATATCATAACCACAAGTATCTATTACAGTTTGATTGCCAACAGTACACTTGATGCAATTGTATTCAGATTGCTTAGAGCATCCAAATAAAGCCAGTAGAAGCACTATCAATACCTTTCGCATACAAAACCCTGATTAGTTAGATTATAGGCAACAACAGACGCGTCAACATCTCCATCACAGAACTCGTAAACAATAGAAGCCTTTTCACATCTTATGCAAACATCTTTTTTTGAACAACCAATTAAACCAATGGAAATAAGCAGTATAATTCTTTTCATGTCTTTTTATTTAGCTGGGTTTCCGTAAACAACTGAATTAGGCGCAACATCTTTAACAACAACGCTTCCAAGACCTATTAGAGAGCCGTTGCCTATTACAAGTCTATTCCTGACCGTTACACCTAGCTTAATCTTCACATCGTCTTTTATGATAGAGTAACCGCCAATGATTGAGCCAGTACATACCTCGCAATTGTTTCCAATGTAAACATCATGACCGATATGAGCATGAGCCATTATGATATTGTCGTTTCCTATGCTTGTAGCTTCTGCCTTAAATGGTCGCTGAATCGTTACGTGTTCGCTAATCACGTTATTGTCTCCAATCGTAACAAAGCCTTTGAAGTCTGATTGATTCACACCACGTATTTCGCCATTAGAACCAATGACAGTATAAGCACCTATGTAATTGCCTTTACCCATCTTCACATTAGGGTAAATGATAGCGGTCTTATGAATGTAATTACCGTCTATATTAATTACCTCTTGATTATAGATTTCCTTTGACATGGTCTATCCATTCTTGATTGGTATAATGTGGATTTGAAAACCCGCGCTTCTTGCCATTTAAAACATTATCGCTTAGACCTGAAATGTCTTTTAATATTCGCTTGTTTTCTAAATACTCATCAGGTAAAGATAAAGCATAATCAACAAATTCATTATCCAGTAACGGATAACGCGTTTCCATACAATGATAACCACCCATCCTATCTTCAACAACTAGAACGGCTTTCAAGAACTTCCAATCGTATTCTTTATGCGTTATGTCGTAATGTCTTAATGGTTTGTCCGTTCGCCTTATTACCTCATCAATAGATTTGTCGTATCTGTGAGCATAGCCGTTAAATACTTCATCACCTCCAGCACCCGAATAAATAACATGACAATGTTTAGATGCTAATTCAGCTATCGCAAAGTTAGTATAGCATGAGCCAGCCTTAAAGTCATCTAACGCCTCAAATGTTTTATTCGCATACTCGTTCTTAAATGATTCATTGCAAATCATTGTGTGGTGTATGCCCTTTGAGTTTTCCTTTATATTGTCTATCTCTGACAGTTCGTTCAAGTAATCAACAGAGAATGTATATTTAGGGTTTAATGATTTGGCTATCATTCCTGAATCAACACCTCCACTTAGATAGCATCCAGCACCTTCGTAATAGTTTCTTACAATAGACTTACCCCAAAGTTTCAATAATGTTTCCTTTGCGGTTTCGTAGTCAACTTCAATCTTTTCAGGCTTAACGAATGGCAAGCACTCAACACGCTCTACGTTAGCATAGATTGTGTTTTCATTCATTACACCTAACGAATATTCTAAATCAGCCAACCCATCAAACTCAACATTTAAATCAAGTACTGCCTTTAGTCCCTTTACTTCAGAACAGATATAGGTCGTTCCGTTGTGCTTGATTTTGTATAGCTGTTTGATACCGTAACGGTCTGTGAACATCTTAACTCCGTCTTGGTAGTATAAGACCGCAAAGAATCCGTTTAACTCGCTTAAATCCTTTCCTTTGGCTATGTGCCAAGATAAGTATTCAGTATCGCTATCAGCAATAACCATGTATTTAGTGCATAACTCTTTCCAGTTGCTTATAAAGCCATTAAGCCACACGGTAACATTACCATAAGTACATGGTTGGTTGAAGTCATCAGCTACTATTGGAAGGTGGACAAACGAAACACACAATTCGTTTAACCTTGTTTTCTTAGTGTTAAGCCCTCTGTTTGAAATGGCTCTGCCCATGATTTGGGTTTCGCCATCAGAACCGTTAATTGTTGCCGCTATTCCGCACATTGAAGTTATCCGTTATCAATTTAGGGTCAATGTACGAAGTATTATCCCACAATTCAAACGGGGTCATATTAACTTGGCTTTTAATGTCAACCGCTAATAGCCCCTTTTCCTTTAACGAGAACGTTGTTTTAGGGTGCAATGATGAACGTAGCTTGGTTTGCATGGAGTTGTCCAAGTACTTTGAATCTTTATCGTCCCACGGCTTCCAATCCCATTCATCTAGCAATGTTCTACTTATAACGCGACCAGCACCAGCCGTGTGACCTAGTCTTTGTCTGTCTCTATATCCTCCCCAATAAGCCGCCTTACTGCTTTCCATCTCATAAAAATAAAAGTCAGTAACACCAATGTAATCATAACCCTTACGCATTAACTTTAAATACTCATCAATCAACTCTTTAGATAGTAGGTCATCAGAACCGACACAAATAACATGAGTGTAACCTAACTCTTTAGCCTTTAGAGTAGTGGCGTTCATCTTTGTTGCCAATGGCTGGTTTTCAATTTCAATGTAATGAAACCCGTACTTCTTAGCCAGCTTTTCAGATTCTTTACCCTCACTACCAGCAACAATAACGTCAATTCCTAAATCTTTGTAGTGTTGCCCGAATATCTTAAACACTTCAGGACGTTTCCACATTCCCGTAACAATAACGGGCTTAATATCGCCTTTGAACTCTTGCGTAGGTTTTAACTCTACGTATTCAACAGCTTTGCTCTTAAACAATCTATCTAACAACCTAGCTTTAAAAACGGTTTCGCTTATAATAGTTCCCGCCTTGTAAGTCTTTCCGTTATGGTCGTAGATTGTCCTTAGTATCCTTATCATTAAACGGCTATGATTCTGTAAAGAACAAACACTTCGATGTCACTATCACCAGCAGCAACAGCAGATACGGCATCTACATTTAAAGCCGCATTCTCTAATAGTTGTGTATAAGTGACAGTTGAAGGGCTTACTATTGCAAATTTTCTATTCGTGGATACTGTGGCATCTAAAACGGTACAAGTAGCTTGTGGTTGACCACCTCCAGATGTTATTAATCTAATAGTTGTGCCGCCAGTATATGCAGTTGTATTAAAGTCTAATTTGACAACACCTGAAATAACCTCTATCATATATCCCGCACCTGGATTTGCTACAATCTCAATTGGAGTTGACCCTAATGTCAATACTTCTGCTGTTGGTATTGTCGCAGAAGCACATAGTGTTCCACAAAAGAATGTACTTCTAAGGTCTTCTAAGTTTGCTAACTTGACCGTCCCGTCTGGAGCTTCAATCAGAAAGTTAGTTGCCTCCGTGTAATCTGTTGGGCTTGTAGCCGCTGGGTATTGTGTAAATCGTGCCATTATTTAAGGTGTTGTTATTGGTGAATCTGCTTGGTCTGTTATTGTTTCTAGATTATTATCAAAGAGTATTGAGCCGCCTACTTCGCAACCTACCGAAGCACTACTCAATCTCTTATTCTCTATTAATTGTACTTTCTTACTTACGTTTATCGTTACGCCTCCACTATCTTCTCCGTCCGACCAACTGATTGATGGATACTCGTCATCTTCAACAAAGTATTCTTCACCGTCTATGTAGAAATGGTCAGCTAACCCGAAAAGACTAGCGAAATCGTGCATCAACTCTTTACCATCAAAGCCTAACTCTTGAGCCTTACGAGAACGCCCGTAATACGTTGCCTTACGTCCTAGTGAGTTGTCATAAGATAACCTTTCCATTGGATAGCTAGAACGGTTTAAACTCGCTGGTATTCGCATTAATGGCGCAAACCCCGTATTAGCAAACCCAAAGCCTAACCCGTCTGAATCATTACACAATGACAACGCTAGGGTCTTGCAATCGAAAGCCTCTGAAACCTCAATCGTATTTGAATATAGAATACTAGAGGGCGTTGCTTCTTCTATCTGCATATCAGTTACCTCAAACGTTTGAGTGCCTGATGTTGAGTTACCTATCATTATAAAGCTAGTGCCACTACTTGTAATCTGCTCCGTGTAAGTGCCGTCGGAAGTTCTTGTAACGCCATTTGTAGCACCTAAACGAACGTTAAACTCTTCATTGCCACCCATTCCCGAAATGGTATATTGAACGGTGTATGTTAGTTCATCGCAAATAACATGATTCAATATAGCCTGACCCGTACTAGAACCGTTATAAGTTGCCGTGCCGCCTAATATCAACCAACTAGAGGCTAACGACCAAGCGTTTAAACCCGTTACAAAGTCTAATGGTATAATGCCTCTTTGAGCGCACGGGCAAGGGTCTATTACCACTAAAGAGTAGCACCCTTCAGGTATTGCCAATGTTTCCCAATCTATTGAGCAAGTAAAGTAACCGTCTTCAAATGTAAAGTAACCATCTGCCGTGTCTAATTGTGTAACGGTTACATTGTCAGAATCCAAGATTACAACACTAAAGTTAGTATTGATTGTCATCACCTGAAGATTGGAGATACAAACGCTTGATGAGCCGTTACAGGCTATTGCCCATGAAACACAACTATCAGCTTCGTACCAATACTCGTAAGAACCGCTTTCAAAGATGTTAAATATCGTATTGCCATGCTGAATAAGACATGAGCCTTGACTTATAACCAAATCAAATGTCATTCTTAGCAACGTTCCATCTGTTGCGGGTGAAAGCTGTGATAGTACACCGTAAGTGCCAACCGTGTGGCAAGCCTGACCGCCTGATATTGACCAACTAGCCCCAACCGTCCAATCAGTACTATTGGCAAAGTTCCCGTTTGATATTACATTCACATCACTACCACATGGAGATAGTTTCATTTGAAATTGAGTAATATCACCGTATTCGGCTAGAATATTCATGCCGCTATCTTCTAACCAACAGTCGGCTGCTTGGTCAAATATTACTGGTTGATTTGGTAGTGTTTCAGCCATTTACTTCTCCTTTTCTTTGATATAGTTTGAAATCAGCCGCGCCCGTTGTTATGTTTCTAGTTATGTCTATCGGGTATCCACTAAGCAACCCACCATTGAAAGTTCCATTAACTCTTTTAAATGGTTCTGCTTTTATGCTTGCCCAAGATTCAACGTCTGTTGGATACTTAAAAGACGTTCTTGATATAAACGCGTCATTCTCGTTTATAATCTTATAAACACCGCCATAAGTACCCGTTTGGATTGCCTCCAAAACACCACCTTCATGAATAGTTCCGTCAGAAGATATATCAACCCTTACATACATTCTAGTTCCTGACGGCATATAAATAGTAGTTCCCCCTACAACGTTTCTGTAATTGAAAAAAGAATATTGGTTACTGATAGACACGAACGGATTAATATCTATTAATGTTGATGGTGTTTGTACTTCACCACTTGAATCAACGTGCCAAATAGTTGTTTTCCAGTAAGCACCCGTTATGTGAAAGTCAACCGAGAACGTGACAACCATGTCAGAAGGTGCTTCAAAATAACCTATGTTTTCAGAATAAATAGGCGTGACAAGTATCGAACCTATCTGATAATTATTACCAATATCAAAGTTTGGTATAGCTGAATCGTTATTAGGACTGAAGTTGTTTTGATTAGGGCTTGTTAAGAACGTTTGGTCAGCCGTTAAAGTTGCTCTTAGTAACGGGTTATCTGTCTCTAATAATTGAATTATTGAGAATGGATATGTTGAAGACCATCTTTCTGAAACGTATCTATTTGTGTAATATTCGTTATAGAAATAATCAGTACTTAACGGGCTAATTGTAACAACGGCAATATCGCCTACCTTGCAATGAATAATAACTATGTCATCATCATAATCAGAGTTGTTAGTACCACCCTGACTAACTGGTTGTATGTCCTGAATGATATTGGTATCAGTTACAAGTGTTTGAAGCTGCAAGTCTAATTCGTTGTCTAGGTTGCAATTCCCACTAAGAAAAAACTGCTCTTTCTGAAAGCCATTATAACTAAGTCTAATGAGGTAAGCAAACCCATCGGCAACCTTAGACGAACCCATTTTAACAGACGCGTAAAACTGCTCTCTATGGCTCTCCTGTTGAACATCGTTAATATTCTCAATGATGGTTGAAGTACCTGATTGTCTAAAGTATTCTTTAGGTTCAATTCTAAAGTTATCACCCTCAATAACACCAGCTAAATTATGTAGCTTGTTCATGTCATTGAAAAAGTCAGTATAGCTTAGTAGTGGAGTGGTATCATTCGCGCCTAATCTAACTTCTTCTCCAGTCATTATAACGTCATAAGAAGCCTCACCACCATTAGAAGGGTCGAAGTAGTCTGATACAAATGTTAATTCATCATTGGTCATAAAAGAAACCAATTCAGAAAACACATCAAATATTCGAGTACCAACTCTTGATACATTTGTTGTTCCAGTAACATCAGGTAGTGTAACTGTTGTCGTGGTTGATTGTATTGATTCAAGGTCTTTAGCAAGCGCAACACCTAACTGAACCTTAATACCTTTATTGTTATCAATTAATTGAATGTGCTTATCCGAAACAATTTTACATTCAGCTTCTCTTTTGCTTAGATTCCACTTTATGTCGTTTGCAAATATTACACCGTCATAACTTAGACCGTCAGAATCGGTTATCAATACTTCAATTAACGAGCAAGTGCTATCATTAAAAGCAGACCTTAGATAGTTATAACCGTCACCAATAAAGACAACATCACCCTCTAATTTATTTAGATACATTGACAACTCAGCATTGAAGTATATCCGTTCGGATAGTTCATTCAACCCTATTGGATTGTCATACAAAGTTCCATCTAAATAAGTACTAAGCATATCTATCGTTTCCTTTTGACAATAAAGCCCGTTCTATTCTGTCTCCTAGATAGATAAATCCATTCTTTTCAGACATTCTATTTCTATCAAGCCCCCTAAGTATGTTTCTATCATTGAACTGATTTTGAAGCATATAAGACGCACCTATGTTTTCCATTCCGCCTGATAAAACTTGCTCAATAGCTGGTGTTATAATGTTTTCCATTTTATATTTCTCCCAGTTGCCCGTATTGATAGCCTCTAATATTTCAGCGTTTGGTTTAGCATACTTTCCTTTAGTTATGTACTCGTTTCCTTCAGCCTCTATTTTAACGCCCCCTTGTTTGTGTGAGCGTCCATGTATAAGACCCTTTCCATCAACCCAACCACCTTCTGCAAATTGTGGCAATGGTTGACTAGATATGGTTGCAATTTCAGCCGCACCAGCAGCCGCAACAACAGCCGCTAAAACAGCGCCAAGTATAATATTCGGGGCTGTTGCGAACGCATTTGTAACACCTAAAGCGGTATTGATAACTGCTTGAACGATTGCAAATTCCTTTTGTTTCTTTGCTTGCTCTCTTCCTAATTGAGCCTTTCGTTTATCGTATTGTTCGCGTGTTATCTGTTCTTTCTTCAAAGATTGGTCTAACGCGTTATATTGCCTTTGATATTGAGCCTCTACGAGTGTTGCAACGGTGTTGGTAAGTGACTGCCAAGCCATTAACGTGGTATCAAAGAAGTCTCGGTTATCTTGCCTTCTGAGTTCTTCCAACTCCATTAAACGTTTAGTGCGTTCTTCTGTGGTTTCTAGTGCATCTAAAGAGTTTTGCAAGAATGTATCCCAATAAGCCTCTACCATTGCAGAACCAGCACCGCCAAAAATATCAGTAACTGTTGCGTTTAGACTATCAGTTGCGCCTATAACCTGACCGAAAGCCTCTATTGATTCTTCAGTATCAACCTTTAAGGCATCGTCTAATTTTGTTAGCGCAATTGCCTCGTTAAGTTCTTTTGTTTTAGTTGTTACCCTGTCTAGTATCCTAAAGAACGTTGTCGAACCAACTTCAGCATTAGCAAGTTCCTTTTTCAGGTCAGACAATTGCTTGTTTAGCAATTCAATTGTAATTACCTCTTGTGGTATTACTTGTTGATTCTCACGTAGTCTTTTATAAAAAGCACCGATAGCATCCGCAACTGACGTAGTGGCAACAGAAGCCTTTTCAACACTTTTAATATACTCTTCAACAGCACCTTCAGTAATTCCAAGTATCTCCTTCAGAAATTGAAACGCAGCACCAAACTCTTGTAGTTTTTCGTTTGCTAATTCAATCGGCAACGTAAAGTTTCTGATTGCGTTTTCTAACGCGCCCATAGCTATACTAAATAGATTAACATCGTCAACACCGAATAGTTGACCCGTTTTTTCTAGTTCAGTATTTAGTTTGTCTATCTCTGATATTAATTCAGTTCCAATGCTTGTTTTCAGATTCTCGAAAGCAACACCTATTTGAGCAATCTTCTCAGCCGTTGTGTCGGCTTGGTCTCCCATTTCTTCAATGGCTCTTTTAGCTACTTTTGCAGCCGCTTCCGTTAACTCACCTATACTTGCAGCGGATAAAGCTGTGTCTCCGAGTTCTTCTTGAAGTTCTTTAGTGGTAAGTTGAAGATTGTCCAAAATCAACGGACTCTTACGACCCAATCCAGTTATAATCGAATCAACTAGATAATCAACACTTTGCCCTGTTTCTGTTGCTCTTTTAGTGGCAAACTCTAAAAGAGTAGCCATTTGGTCTAATGGTATCTTGAAGTTTTTAGCTTGCACAGCACGCTGCATAAGTTCTAAATCGCTAACCGTGCCTTTAGTAGCTTTTCGTAGGTCAGCTAATAGATTTGGGTTATTTAGCCTAGAAAAAGCCCTACTTATACCCTCTGCTTTTGCCGCTAATTCAATCGCTTCTTTGCCAAAAGAAACTAACTGTTGAGTGCTGAAAGCTAAACCGATAGCCGCGCCAACCTTAGAGAATGACGATGCAAGGGAACTGGACATATCTTTGAACCCAGCTTGCGTTTTCTTACGCTCGTCATCAATCTTATTAACCTTATTGGCTAACTTATCAAGATTCTTTAAAGCGGCATCTACCTTTACGGTATATTCAGCAACGATTTTATCAGTAGCCATTCCATTGAATAGAATGAGTTAGGGTTATTTAGCCGCCCTTTTATCGCGCTCGTTCCGTGCTTTCTCAACACGTTCTACAAAGATAAGCAATTCAAACAAGAACTCTTTAGCAGTTAAGCCCATTAACTCAACATATTGAGCATGACTTTCTGCCATTACATTTCTTACAAACTTGTTGAATGTATAAGCGTTGGTGCTTATTCCTTTTTGGAGGTCATCGAAAGAAGTATATCCCTTTCCGCTTTTGCTGCCCTTACCGCTTCTTGAAATCCTTTTAAGATAACTGTCCATGATTCGTTGGAAATCTTGAACCGCTTTGATAGGTCTTTCACAACGGTCAGACGAAAAAAAAAGCTATCACCTCTTTCAATAGCACCCTTCAAATAATCACATTTCTCTTGGTGAATGTGTGGGTTGTTGTCTTTTGGATTTTCGTCCTCACGAACTAAATCAGTAGCTATCAAGTTAATCAATACGTCAACTGGAATAACCTCATCTTTGAGCGTTTTAAGCCTTGTAAGGATAGCACCAGCCTCAACAACCTTTCCATGTGCTAAAGCCTTATTAATGTCCTCACAAGCAGCATCAAACATATCAGGAGACATTCTAGCCGTTAGATACTCGTAAGCCTGTAAATTAGCCGCCATCCGTTTCATTGGGTTACCCAACCCATCAGGAAACTCATACCAAGCCTTGCCGTTTGTGTCAACAAAAGCCAATTGAAGTGCATCAAAGTCTAAAGGCTTAGACCATCTTTGAGTTATGTACTCATCAACGGTTTGCTTTGACACTTTAGAAAGTAACTTAAATATCAGTTTTTTCATTTATCAATTTTGCAACTTCATCAACTGATAAAGGCGTGTGCCAACTCTTATCTTCTCCAATGCAAACGTAACTACCTTCACCGCCAATAACGGGTTCAATGTAATTGATTATGCTCGGATTAATATAAGCATCGTGAACTTGTTTCTCTTCATTATCTTCTTCAGGTTCAGGAACTCCCAAAGAATCCCAATCAACGTGTGAATTGGTTTTGAAGTAGAATGTAAACGGTATCTTAATCAAGTGCATTTCTAAGCCTTTCAAATATGTGAATTATCGCAGCCATTGCAAGTATTGAAGGTATCCAACCAACAACACCCCCACCGTAAATGAACGACCACCAAAAGTAAAAGATAGTACCCCAAATACTAGGCATACAATAGACGCAAAAGATAACGGGTTTGAGTACGTTCTTCCACTTACTATCGAAAGCCTCTAGCATATCCCAATAGACACTAAGGTCTTTTCCTGTAAATGAATAGAGCAATAAATCAACGCTATGATGTAGCCCGATTATTGACAATGCAGAAAGTAGTATTACTGTCATTCTGTTGTAAGTGTGCTTTCAGCAACCGTAACGGCATCAGAGCCATCGTAGGCGCGTTGAAACTCAACCGTAACACAATCAACCGAAGTAGTTGTATTGGGTAAGTAGAACGCATCTTTGACCATCATTTTACCCGTTTCTTCGTTTATCCACACCTCATAAGAAGCACCCTCCATTTTACCAGTAATATCAACGGTTACTTTTCCATCGGCTAAAGTAGTTACTTCAGCGTTTCCAACTCTACCGTTAGCGGTGTTCATCCACCATACTTGAACATCAACTCCAACACCAGCAATCCAATCACCGATATAAACAGAATCTGAACAGTAAACAATAGGGATTGTTTTAGTGCAAGGGCTACAAATACTCATGATACAAAGTTACGTAATAATCAATGATTTTCTAACCTCCCCAGTTTTAGGAGAAACAAGGTAGCCAATCTTTTGAGCTTCTTTAATCAGGTTGTTCAAATTAGCCTCAACGCCTTTCTTAGCCTCAATCATTGCTTTAGCGTTAGCAACTAGATTAGCTTCTTGTTGTTTTGTGAGTATCATTTGTGTCGTATCAATCTGCTTTGTCTAACGCCTTCAGGGTTATTAGTTGGCGTTGGTTGTGGTTGCTGATGTGGCTTAACCTTACTCGTATCAGTAACCTTTCTAATCTTTAGCTTTTCAGCTTCTTGAAGTAGTACGTCCGTTGGAGATAGAAACTCGCCATGTTTATTCGGGTTAGGAATCCTAGAACCTTCCTTTGTGGTAATCACAGGAACATCACCGTCTAACTGAATCTTGTAGTTGTCGTTCATTGCTGAAACAAATCCGCGTCTTTCAAGTTCTGATGCCGTTTCACTTAGATTAGAATTAACCTTACCCCAAATGTCTTTGGTTGCCTCTCCTAGTTTAAAGTTGTGTTGAAACTGCTCGAACTCTTTATCCTTTTCAGTCAACTTAGACGCTAGGTCGTTCTTCATGTTGTCAATGTCGTTGAACTTGGTCTCTAGTTGAGCGTACTTGGTCTGCAATGCCTCAAAAGCCTCACTTGGCTTCTTTGAACTTGTTTCTAGTTCCTGAATCTTGGAAGTATAGACCTCATCTTTTTTAGCTAAGATAGCACGAGCCAAATCACTAACTGGTAGCTTTGTTTCATCTTCGCTTAATTCAAGACCTGATTCTTTAGCCGCCCTCTTTAGTTCTGTTGCAAACTTTCTTGTAGTCTCACCAACAATAGGCGTTTTAATATCATCTAACTCAATCGCTTGGTCTTTACGGATGAACACCTCATCAAAGGACTTCTTAAAAGTGTCGGGCGTTGCATCTTCGCCTAGTTCAATTCCCGTGTAACCTAGTACGTCTTTTAATTCTATTTTCATTAGTTAATTGTGTTTAGTGCTAATTCTTTAAAGTACTCAATACCTTTCTTTCGTTTGTCGTATTTAACGCCCTTTGAATCCAAGAACGCCTTAACGTCTTCTATGTTATTCATTGCCTGAATGTCCTCAATATCAATCAAATCAGAAATCAATTGGTCTGCTTGATTTGTCTCAACTTCGGCTTCGTCTTCGGTGGCGTTATCAGCGTATAAATCTTCGTTGGTTTCATTTAAAACGGTCTTTAGATAGTTAAACCTTGCAATCAACAACTCTTTAACTGGTCTACCGTTGAACGTCTGACCTACAATCTTTTCAGCAAGATTATTGTCTTGTACAATGAACGGACTAGCCTCAAAAGCCCATTGACCAGCTTGAGACAACAGCCAACTAACAAGCACTTTCTTTCGCTTACCAGTTTCTTGAAATACTATTTCTACTTTTTCAATCATCAGTTTATCATTTTATCTCTCATTATCGAACTGTTCTTATACTTCAAATTCATTCCGTTGTCTTTGAACATTCTTATCATGTAACGGTCATAGAACTCTTTGAAATCCACCTTTACCATTGTTGCAGCACCTCTACCATT
>Ga0075476_10000430_pt1 | contig 18487 bp, 42 predicted proteins | sample DEB08_DNA_5_FD_76339 | JGI IMG/M metagenome (GOLD analysis project Ga0075476, IMG submission 76339) | Aqueous microbial communities from the Delaware River and Bay under freshwater to marine salinity gradient to study organic matter... | ecosystem: Environmental > Aquatic > Marine > Coastal ...
TCATCAGATGTTTTGAACTTAGGCAACCGAGCAAAGAAGTCGGTACCACGCAACTCATCAATCGTTGCTTCTTTATCTGGAATTTCTTTCCAGTGTTTCGTTTCAGCATATCGTGATAACTCACTAAAGAAGTCAGCAATGACTCCATCCATATCAACGTAAATTGTCATTCACTTCACCTCTTTCATTGCTTTTTTCGCCAGATATTTAGCGACATATTTAATTTCGTTTCCAAACTCATCTTTGCGAACCTCTACCTTGCGGTAGGGACCATCGAAGGGAACTTCATTTGTTCCAAACAGGTCCATCAACATTTCATTTGCTGTAATCTCTTTACTCATTTCAATCTCTCTTTCATTTCTCATCATATACAGAGTATATAACGTTTTAATAATAATGTCAATAAAAATCTTTGGTGCTAAGTCATTGATATCATTCAATACCCAAAAAAAGTTTTTTTTAAAAATAATGCATTTTATGGGTTGACTTTATTATAAAAACGATATATGATGTATATATGATGAGAAAACAGAGAGAGAAAGAGATTCAAATGAGCATAGCAAAAACGATCCTTGAGCAGATTAAGATGATTGACCCGATGGCTACCTGGGCTTGGGGTGCTAAAGATATGGTCGCTATGGAAGATGGTTTGCGATTCAAAACCACTGGCATGGTCAAGAATAAAGGTTATGTGACCATCAAACTGAACGGTCGTGATCTATACGATATTGAGTTCGGTAAGATTCGCAAGTTTGAATACAAAGTGTCAAAGCGTGAAGAAGACGTTTTCGCTGAAGATATGGTCAATTTCATTGATTCGATGGTGGGTTGAAAATATTTCATTTTAGGGGTTGACTTTATTATTAAAATGAAATATACTCTTAATATGATGAGAAAACAGAGAGAGATGAACATGAAATACAAAATTTTCCAGATCCAGTTAACCGATGCTGAAGTTGCCATGATCAATGCTAACGGGCACGATAGCGTTCCTAAGCAGAAACTTAGCCTTGACATCAGCATGTCATTTGGTAAGCCTGTCGATGGTTTAGTCAAGGAAGCCTTTGAAAAAGGTTACTACGAGCATGTCAGCAACATCACCGCTGATAGTCTTGAAGGTGTGTTCCATGTTGGTAACATGGGTCCAGAAGAGAACATTGAACGATTCCTTCCCATGCACAGCCTGAGCGTTGGTGACGTGGTTGAGGATGCTGAAGGTGTCCGTCACATGGTTGCGAGTTTTGGTTTTGAGGAGATTGCGTAATGAAACAGTTCTATTTCACGTTTGAAGGTAAAACGATTCGTGTCAGTTCCGACAAAGCACTCAGTGCAATGGGGATTGCTAACAAAGAATTTTCCCTTCCCGCTGGAGCTTGGTTCGAAGATGGTAGGTTTGGCAAAGGATTGCCCAAGTCTGCTGGCAATTCATACAAATGGGTTGAAGGCAACTTTTTTGACTAATTAACCCTTGACTTTATTATTAAAATAAAGTATACTCTATATATGATGAGAATTGAGGAGAAAATGATGTTGAGTGAATTGAAAACGATACCTGAGTATGAGACATATGAAGATTATGTTGAGTCTCGTGCAGCGGTTGATCTTGGTGTAGTTCCTAAAGATTTTTTTGAAATCATCAAGAAAAAAAGATTTCAAGTCTGGATGATTAACTTCGGTTACTATCTGGATACCCTGTTCAAGTCTCCAGAAGAAGCAGAAGCTGCTGGCAAGGCGACTGGGTTTGAGTTTAAGGTTGAAGAGTATGATGTTGAGTGAATTGAAACAAAAGGAAGATTGATATGACAGATAAAGAGCGCATAAAAGAACTTGAGAAAAGAGTTCAACGTCTTGAGGATTTTCTTACATCGACATTTGATTGGGATCAGATGCTTGATGAAAGTAATCTTGAAGAAACTATCTTGGATACGGTTAATTGTAATTTTTATGTAAGTGTCAATGCGGAGTTACGAAAGAATGGTTAACATGAAAAAAACAGTTGTAGCAGCCACAGCATTAATGCTGTATGCGAATGGAGCAAATGCTGGTCAGACTTTTGTTGAAGTTCCAGTAATGAACTCTGTTCCTATTCAAGAAACATCAGAGATTCGCACACCAGTTCAAAGTTGCACAGAACAGTTGGTTGAAGTTGATCGGCGTGGCAACATTATCAGTACTCTTGCTGGTGCTGCTATTGGTGGATTTCTTGGTAGTCAGTTTGGTGGTGGAACTGGTAAACTTGCTGCAACTGCAATGGGTACTTTAGGTGGTGCTGCTATCGGTAGCAACGGTCTATCGAAAGAGTGGCCACTGAAGAATAATACTCCTCAGTATAAGAAAGAGACCATTTGTACCACTTCGTATAACATTCAGCACCAGACTTCAATCGTTGGTTATATGGTGACGTATAACTTTGAAGGTCAGACATACACCACTCGGATGCAGTCTGCTCCTGGTAACACGATTCGGTTGATGCTGAACACAACTCACACGGTGCAGTAATGATTAAGCGAACACTCTTCCTCTGTATGCTTTCGTCCACAGCAATCGCTGATGATTCGTGTGGATATAAGTTTGATGTCAACACGAACTTTGAAGGTGTGATTGAATCCTCAAAGAACTATGACAAAAAGACGTTTGACTATGTTGAGGACACTCGTAAATGTGTGGTGAGTCTTGATGTCAAGATTGATGGCGAGTGGTATCCTACAACTGGCACATACATCTTTGGTCCTGACATGACACAGAACGATGCATGTAAACGAGCAGAGGTTACAGCAAAAGAAGATATTCTTCGGAAGAGTGTTCCCGAGAAATTAAATAAAAATATTGAAAGTTCTTGTCTAAAAACTATTGACATTCCTGTTCGACCAGTTCATACTATATCTTATAATGAAAATAAACCAAAGACGTGTAAGAAAGATTGGTATCCTATTTTCGTCAATGGTGAAGAAGTTTTAGCATATAAGGAAACATGTAAATGATGAACGAACTTAAAGATTGGTCGAAAATTATAATTATGGGTGTAGTCGGTCTTGCTTTAATTGGTCTAGCTATTGCCTGGGAGTTTGGTAAAGTTATTGCAGTTTGGAAATGGATTTTATCGTAATGAAGTTTATGATGGGAATTGCTGTTGGTATAGTATTGACTATGTTTGCGCCTGATATTGTACCAGCAGTTAAAACAGTGTTTATTGAGTCGGGCGCTCGTGATAAAGTTGTTGAAATTGTAGGAAACGTGAAATGAATAAGAAGTTAGTTATGATGAGTGCGGCGAGTGTTCTTGCTCTCAGTGCTTGTAGTTCAACTCAAGATACTGCTGGTCCTGATGCATCGAAAGCGCAGAAAGTTACGTATGAATACAAGCGTGATCGTGTTCAAGAGCAGATTAATACAATTCCTGATTGGTTCAAAATGATGCCAACAGATAGTGATAATATCTTCTCTGCTGGTACATCTGTCACACCAGATATGCAGTTCTCTATTGATGCTGCTGTTCTCAATGCAAAGGTTATTCTTGCTGACCGTATCAACTCTCGGCTTCGCAGTCAAGTCAAGCAGTTCCGTGCCAAAGTTGGTGATGGTGATCTTGATGCAACTGTAATGACAGAACTTGAGAAAGCAGTCAAGAATATTACTGCAAACACCGATGTGTCTGGATATCATATTGCTAATATGGAAGTTGTACCACATGGCACTCAATATCGTGCATATGTACTACTTGAATATTCTGATGCAGAGGCTCGTAAAATCTTATCGAACCGTGTTCGTAAAGATCAGATGCTAATGGATAAAATTCGTGCAACCCGTGCTTGGAGAGAATTAGATGAAACCGCAGAACAGCAAAAAATGGATGATGCTGCCCGTGTTGATGCTATCATTAACAGCGAGTACTAAAGCATACGCTCTTGATCCGATTTCAATCGCTGGTGTGTTTGTATCGCCAATCTTTTGTAAGATGATTGAATGTAAGTCTGAGACAACAAATTACATGTTTGCCGAAGACCCAGAAGGGTCAAAGGAAAGACTTGCAGAAATGCGTGATTCTTTTAATTGGAATACGTTTGCAGAAGGATTATATCAAGAAGGCGAATGCCGAGATTATATTTCAGACGTTTCAATAAATAATTCAAATGTTGGACGTGCGTGTTATATTGAAGGCAAATGGGAAATTCAACCAGATGAAGAATACTGCTTTGAACGACCGTTTACTGAGGGATGTGCAGTTCCAAGCATTCGATGAATTACCAAGAGAGGTAAGAGACGCTTTGAATTATGCAGATATAGGATTCTCAGTAAAAGATATTCTATATCTGCATCATCAGTATAAAACTGGTCAAGCAGATAAGTATAAATTAGTAGAGATGATAAAACAGAAAGAAGCATTTATCATAATGACAACTGGTTTGAATGGAATGAAATTATGAATACAGAAGATAAAATTAACTATATCATCAACTGGATTGAAATGTATCGCCGAGATAATCGCATTCAATCGTTGATTGTTGGGGTTTCGGGCGGAATTGATTCCGCAGTTGTCAGTACAATGTGTGCTATGACTGGTGCGGCAACATATGTTGTCAGTATGCCAATCAAACAAAAAATTGATCAACATACTTTAAGTGTTGCTCATAGTGAACATTTATCAGAACGATTTTCAAATGTGACTCATATTACAAAAGACCTAACGAAAATCTTTGACGCTTTTACAGATAAGTTTGATGACATGGAAAACGATTTGGCATTTGCTAACTCTCGTGCTCGTATTCGTATGACTGCTCTTTATCAGATTGCTCAGTTTCACAATGGTATTGTTGTCGGGACTGGTAATAAAGTTGAAGACTTCGGCGTTGGATTCTATACAAAGTATGGTGATGGTGGTGTTGATATCAGCCCTATTGCTGATTGTATGAAGACTGAAGTGTGGCGCATGGGTAAGATACTTGGTGTTGATCAACGTATTATTGATGCTGCTCCTACCGACGGTCTTTGGGACGATGGTCGTAATGACGAGAGTCAGATTGGCATGTCTTACATTGACCTTGAGATGGCAATGCAGGGTATGGGACCAATTGGAAACATTGATAAGTTCAAAGAGATTCAAAGAAAGAATCTTCACAAAATGAACCCTATTCCTGTGTGTAAGGTAAGCTAATGGAAAACGAAGATTTTATAGATGATTTGCCAAATCATATTGGAGAACTCAAAGATATTATTTGGATACAGAGAGAAGAATTACTCGCTCTTCGTAAAAAACTGCAAGTAAAAACAAATTCTCCATATAATATGTCAATTTCTTTTAATAAAAATAAAAAAAAGAGTTGACATTTGAAGTTATATAGTTTAGAATATGAAAAGATAGTGAGAGATCCTCGGTTTTCGGAAGCGATTGATAATCAGGAACTGAGTACTCTATATGAATGGATGTGGGAGATTTTACAACATGACAATGCACATGCTGCCGAGCTACTACACAACGACAAATACCAAAAAACGCAAGAAGAAGAATAAGTCTAAGTCACTTATTGCTGCTGAGAAAGAACACGAGAAGTTTCTTCGGCGCATGGGTGTTGGTAAATCTCAAAAAACTTCTCGGAGTTTGGCGCAGTCTGGTAGCGCATCTGCTTTGGGAGCAGAGGGTCGTAGGTTCGAATCCTGCAACTCCGACCAATCATTCTACGATTCAAGTATGGCAAAGCGAGAGCCTCAGGTATACAATGGCAAGCGTAAACTACTGGGTATTGCTACGATGCATAAGAGTAATATGGTTCCAGTCTTCAGTAAAGATGATGCTGAAGATATTGCAAAGATGAGGAGAGGTTAATATGTTTGGATTTATTTGTGCAGTGTCATCAGCGGTAAATGTATTTTTTGGTATCACTGAAATTTATAAACCAGAACCTAATCAATACTGGATTGCACTCAACTTTTCCGTGGCATGGTTAGTTGCTTTGACTGCTATTAAAGATATTGTTGATGAGTCGAAATAATGGAAGACCGTATTAAAGAACTTGAACTGTGAAACAACTATGAAAAAAATAATCCACATCAATCGTAATATCATCCAACAGAATGAGAAGCACGGTAGAAAACTACCAGTGTGTCGTATTGATATGGATGGTAAGACTTGGTATGGTAGCAGAATTGAGATTCTTGGACCAAGTGAAATGATATACAGCCCAGATAAACCAAGACCATGTGGTGCTAAGTTGTGGATTGAAACTCAAGCGGATGTAGTGATTCACGATAAGACTACATATAAAGAGATGAAAAAATGCTGAAATCAGTTAGAAATCAAGTCAGTAATCAAGTCTTGGATCAAGTCTGGGATCAAGTCAAGGGTCAAGTCGAGAGTCAAATTGGGAGTCAAATTGGGAGTCAAGTCAATAATCAAGTCAGGGATCAAGTTTGGGATCAAGTCTTGGTTCAAGTTTGGGATCAAGTCTTGGTTCAAGTTTGGGATCAAGTAAATGCTGAAATCAGTTAGAAAACAAGTCAGGGATCAAGTCATGGATCAAGTCAGGGGTCAAGTCATGGATCAAGTCATGGTTCAAGTCGGTTAGAAAATAACATGTCTACTTCATTCCTCATAGTTTTTATTGTAATTCTTGCTGTTGTGATGTGGGTATTTGACGATGATTAAACGAGTCTATTATGCTATGTGTGATGGATGTGGCAATGTTTTGAGAGACAGAGGTAAACATACTGAATATCACGATCAACTGCAAGTGATGATTAATCTTGTTAAAAAGGCAGGTTGGAAAACTGTAGATATTAATGACCCTAAGAAAAAATTAGATTATTGTGAAGGATGTAAAGATGTGGATCTGGATTCTAAGTAATGTTGCTGGTAGTTTGCTTGGTGCTGCTACCACTGAATGGTTTAAAGACACTCGCCTTGGCAAGTGGTGTTTTGACAAATATCTTTATATTGTTTATTGGGCAAATGAAAAATATGGCATTGATATTTTGAATAAAGAAGAAGTGTCATGGAAAACGAAGTATCCTAATGTAGCAAAGAAGGTGTTTGAACTTGAACGACGAATTGAAGAGTTAGAGAAGAAATGAAGATTGTATTAGTCTCAGGTGGATTTGATCCTCTTCATTCGGGTCACATTGCTTACTTTCAAGCGGCAAAGAAACTTGGCGACAAACTTGTTGTTGCTTTGAATAGTGATGAATGGCTTGTTCGTAAAAAAGGTAAAGCGTTTATGCCTTGGGATGAACGTGCGTGTATTATCTCCGCTTTGGGAGATGTTGATGTTGTTCTTGGATTTGAAGATTCAGATAATACTGCTGGTAATGCTATCTTTCAAACACTTGCAGGATTTCCTAATGATGAAATTATCTTTGCAAATGGTGGTGATAGACCAGAAGGTAACGTACCTGAATATGATATGTATGGGTTGAATGATAATATTGAATTTGTCTTTGGTGTAGGTGGTGAAGATAAAAAGAACTCAAGCAGTTGGATTTTAAAAGATTGGGAAGCACCAAAAGTGAAACGGGAATGGGGTTACTATCGTAATCTGTATGATGGTGATGGATTCAAAGTCAAAGAACTCGTCATTGCTCCTCACAGTGCTTTGAGTATGCAGCAGCACAAGCACCGAAGTGAGACATGGAACATCGTTAGTGGCAAGGCATCTGTTGTAACGAATCACAGAATAACTTCGGATCCATTTGATGGTGCTAGTATCTGGCAACTACATAAAGATAATCCATTTAACATTTCGAAAAACACTTGGCACCAAGGTCGAAATGATAATGATGAACCAGCACATATCGTAGAGATATGGAAAGGCGACAGTAAAGAATTAACAGAAGATGATATTGAAAGGTATGATCCATGAATGAACAACGAATCGAAATGATGTGGCAAGCATTTATTCAAGAGAATGATAGACCAAATCTTGAAGAGTTTCAGCGTCGAGTTGCGGCTGAGTTTGCTTGCTCACTTCAAGAAGCGCAACAAAAAACGGCACATTTACTTTTGACAGAATGAAAATATTACTTAAAATATTTACGTATTTTATATTGACATTGGTTGTATTATGGTTTATGTATATAATAGGTATGGCGGTTACAAATACATTTTGTAATTGTGAACAAGAAATGAATTATTGGTGGAGATTAAATAATGGGTAAGAAGTCATCGGGTAATAGTTATACATCAAAGGGTGAACGTCCTAATGTATCAAAGAATACTCGTAAAGCAATGCGGCGGGATTATATCGAAAATCGTAAAATTGAAAGATTGAATAATCAGATTGATGCATGGAGAGCTGGTAAGAATGTGATGCTTACTGTTCCAAACAAGGGTGGTGATGCTAAGAAGATGCCATTCGTTCGAGTAAACGCTCGTGAATTTTGGGGTAATCCAAACTCAAGTTATATGATGAAAACAACAGCGGAGTAATATATCATGACAATCGACCTTAAAGAAATTACACGAGATGCAGTAGCAGCAATTCTTAAAAGTGATGTTGCAAATGTAACTTTTAAAAAATCAGATGGTTCTGAACGTGTAATGAAGTGTACTCTTATCGATGAGTATATCCCTAGCCCAGAACTCGACCTTGCTCGTACAAGCACACGAAAGGTAAACGAAGCAGTTCTTCCTGTTTGGGATATTGATAAGAATGCATGGCGGTCTTTCCGTATCGATTCAGTTAAAGCAATTCAGGTATTATAATGAAATTTAAAATTACAGGCATTGAAGAAAAGAAAGAAGGATCGATTGACGACGAAGGGAATGTGGTCGGTGCAAAAGGTGGCACCGAGATGGTCAAAGAAGCAATCCTAAGTCGTCTTGATGATAATCTTCTTGATGAGTTCAACATCATTCATTCACGAGTCCGTGAACTCCATCCTACTAAGAAGAATATTCTTGTACTTCATGACCTTTGGCAAGACCCAGAAGCGCAACACTTGAAAGACCCAGAATCACGTAAACGATTTGCTAAGTTAGTGTTCGTATCTAACTGGCAATTCCAAACGTATAATATGGGTCTTGGTGTTCCGTATCATGAATCTGCTGTTCTTCGCAATGCTATTGTTCCAATCGAACATCACGAAAAAGAAAAAGATGGACCAATCAATCTAATCTATCACACAACACCACATCGTGGTCTTGAACTTCTTTTGCCTATCTACGAAGTTCTTCATAAAAAATGGGGTGACAAAATTCATCTTGATGTCTATTCATCATTTAACATCTATGGATGGCCACAACGAGATGAACAGTATAAAGAAGTGTTTGATAAGTGCCGAGAACATCCTGGTATTGAATATCATGGTTCTGTTCCAAACGAAGAGATTCGTGAAGCATTGAAAAAGGCTCATATCTTCGCCTATCCATCAATCTGGCAAGAGACTTCTTGTATTGCTGCTATTGAAGCCATGAGTGCAAAGTGTGCTGTGGTATGCCCTAACTTTGCTGCTCTTCCAGAAACAGTCGCAAATTTTGGTCTTACATATCAGTATGATGAAGATCCAACACAACACGCTAATAAGCACCTACAGTTGCTTGATGCTGCGATTGCTGACTACTGGAATAAACGGCATATGGATAAACTTAATTTTCAAAAGATTTATGTCGATAACTTCTATTCCTGGGACCACCGTATTGTTGAATGGGAAAATCTTCTCCGCAGCCTCTAAGTCATTGATATCATTTAATTCTTTTTTTAAAATAATATCATTTTATGGGTTGACATTATTTCTTTTTTATTATATACTCTATATATGATGAGAAAACAAAAGGAGATATCAATGTTGATTTCGCAATGGAAAAAAGCAGAATGGCGTAGCACCGAGACCTGGGAGAGCGTTAACTGTGCTTCAGGTGAAGTTCGTATCACTAAAGTCGGTAAAGGCTTTGTTGGTCGTGACACGAATGGAATGTTAGTTTCTATGTTCGCATGCGACACGTTCGAAGAGTGTGCAAAACTGATGGAATCTTGCTTCGATTGGACTGTTAAAGTGGAGAACGTTTAACAATGCAAATAGGTGATTTCATCAAGCTCAAAGGTGTGAGCAAGCACGGTAAAAATCGTATCCAGCAATTTGGTACGGATTTTGTCGTTAGCGAAATTCGTGACTCTATTCAGACGACCAAGCATAAAAGTTTGTCTGGTCCGTTTGCAATGGTGTTCAGTCCAACTGGCGATCATCGTTGGATTGCTGTGAAAAATGATCCTGATTTTGAGGTAGTATAATGGCTAAATCACTTCTATCCACTGGTCGTAAGAAAAAAGCGCCTCGTACAGCTAAAAGTGTTGACGAGCAGTATCTTGGTGTAGAACCAGTTTGGGATGATAGTATCGCAACATCATCCCAACTCGCATCTGCTTATAACTGGTACAATTATTTTGGAGATATCAAGTCAGCAGCAAAAATGCTGTTCACTCATTATCCTCGGAATAAGACAGAGATCAAAGTTCTTCGTAAACTTGACGTCAAGTCAATTTCGCCCATTCTCGGTTACAATGCAAGAATGATGTCTCGTGGCTGTAAATTGCCGAAAGATTTCATTGAGCGTTTCAATCAAAAAATTGAAGAGTTGCTGGATCAGGCAATTGCCATTGAAGAAATTGTTATTGAAAAGAAAGTTGCGTATAAGCCATCTGTTCAAGACCGTATTCGTGAGCAGATTAGCGACTACATTGGCGAGATTGAAAATGAAGTTGATTTGTTTTCAGAGGGTGGATACAAGTCAGAGTTTAGCATGTACGCTTGGCTTCAGCAGAATAATGTGAAGTCTCAACAATCCAATGCGATTGCTGAGTACTATGTTCCTTGGCGAAATGAGTTGAAAGAAGCGATTGCGAAAAAAGACGAGCAACTCGTTGAAGGTTATTCAAATATGAAACCCGCTCAACTCAAGAAGTTTGTCGAGTTCCTTGATGGTATCATTAAAGACGCTACCACATGGGGTGCGAATCAGAAGACTGTTCGGAAGACTCGTACCAAGAAAGCGCCATCTATTGAGAAGCAGATTGGAAAACTAAAATATGCCAAAGAGAGTAAAGAGTATAAATTAGTCAGCGTCAATCCTGCTCTTATCATTGGGTGTAATCAGTTGTGGGTATTCAATACCAAGTATCGCAAACTGATGCGCTATGATGCTCTTGGGCCTGCTGGTCTTTCAGTCAAGGGTACTACGCTTCAAGGTTACGATGAAGAAGCATCGGTGAGTAAAACGATTCGCAAACCAGATGAAGTCTTACCTCGATTACTCAAAGGCGGCAAATTAGTTCTTCGAAAACTGATGAGTGAAATAAATAGTAAAGAATCAGTTCCTAACGGAAGAATTAATGGAGATACGATATTGCTTCGTGTGATTAAATGACCGCAAACAATGTAATCAAGTTTCCCAAGTTTGATAATGCACCTCCCCAATCAGGGGAGGAACTTGGTGTTTATTTTGATAAAAATAAAAAAGCGTATATCGATTATATCTGTGACCACTACTGCACCAATCTTTATAACAAACTTGGTGGTCATGGATTCGATGTTTTCAACGATGCTTTTATTACTAATTTTTCTTACACTGTTGAAACTCTCCGATATGCAATGTATAGCAGTTTGAATTTAGACCATCCACTGAAAGAGCATATTGATGATATGCTTGAGATTGTAGAATCAGACGATCTTCCAAATTTAGATTGACTTCTAATTAAATATCATATATAATGAGTATATTAAATAAATTGAACTGAGTGAACAAAATGATACTCGTGGACTTAAACCAGGTAATGATCTCCAACCTGATGATGCAAATTGGAGGCAAGAAAAACGTTGCTGTTGAAGAAGACCTTGTTCGGCACATGGTGCTTAACTCGCTCCGTATGTATCGAACAAAGTTTTTCAAAAAGTATGGTGAACTTGTTATCTGCTGCGATGATAAAAACTATTGGCGGCGAGAACTGTTTCCTTACTACAAAATTCATCGTAAGAAAGACCGTGATGAATCAGGTTTAGATTGGAATATGATCTTTACCGTGCTCAATGGCATTCGTGATGATATCCGTGAGAAGTTTCCATACAAAGTAATTCAAATTGAACATGCAGAGGCTGATGATATCATCGGTTCACTCTGTCACCGATTTGGTCATCTCGGCATCACGAATGGTTCTGCTGAACCTATTCTCATTCTATCATCTGACAAAGACTTCATGCAGTTACAGAAGTATGCAAACGTAGAGCAGTATAGCCCTATGCAGAAGAAGTTTATCACATGTTCTAACCCTGCACGATATATGCACGAACATATTCTCAAAGGCGACAGAGGTGATGGTGTCCCTAACTTCTTGTCTGATGATGATGTGTTTGTAAATGGTAAGAGACAGAAGCCTCTTGCTACAAAAAAGATTGATGCTTGGAATGGTATGAGACCTGAAGATTATTGTGATGAGCGTATGCTACGTAACTATCGTCGCAATCAGCAGTTAGTTGACCTCGACTTCATTCCTGAAGACATTCAAAACGAAGCGAATGAAATCTTCGATAATTATAAATTGAATGAGAGAGGCAAAATCTTTAACTATTTTATTGAGAAGAAAATGAAAAACATGATGGAAGTGATTGGAGATTTCTGATGAATTATGATGATTTAATTCACATGCGAATTTTAGAACGTGAAATTGCTATTTTAGAAAGTCGATTTGAACAGCATGATACGGGTCATATTCGAACCGCAGTAAGTGTTCTTCAACATCGAGTGAATGAAATTGAAACAGATATTAGAAATAAATTGGAAGCATAATGGCTTATAAAGAAAGTGTTGCTGAGATTCTCATCCGAGTATCAAATCTCAAGACTAAAAAAGAAAAGATTGAAGCATTACGTGCCAGTCACAATATTGTTTTAGAAAATATTGTCGACCTTTGCTTCAACCCTAATCTTAAATTTGCATTGCCGCCTGGAGAACCTCCATATAAGGCAGCAACGAAAGAGATGGATTATCATTTCACGTTATATTCAAACATGCGTAAGTTTGGTATCTTTCTTGAAAATGGTCCATATCCAACCATGACAACATTGAACCGTGAAGTTCAGTTTGTAAACTTTCTCGAATCTCTTGACCCCGATGACGCAAAGTTAGTTATCGCTATTAAGGATAAGAAGATGCCATACAAAGGTATCACTCGTAAGTTATTCGAAGAAGCATGGCCAGCACTAGCATCAACATGGGAAACAAAAGAAAAGGCAAATGGGTAAAACGTATCGTCGCAACAAGAGCGGATGGGATGATGATTATCAACCATCTTATAAGAAACCAAAGAAAGTTAAGTTCACTCGTCGTAAAGACAAACATAGCATTGATGAGATAGAAAATGAAGAACGTATTGAAAACGGCGTACATAATCGGCAACGGAGTCTCTCGTAGTTCATTTGATTTAATGAACCTCAAGGGCAAAGGTAAAGTCTTTGGTTGTAATGCTCTATATCGAGACTACGCTGAACAAGATTATGTATTACCAGATTATCTGGTAGCGATTGATAATCCTATTATTGCTGAGATTGAAAAATCTGATTTTCCAAAAGAAAGATTTCTGAATCCACCAGAAGATGAGAAGTGGGAACCAGTTGAACTACACTGGAAACGATCAGTAGCTCCTGGCTGGAGTCCTGCTCGACCACGTTCGAACGCTGGCATGAATGCTATTCAAGAAGCAATTAAGAAGGGTTACACAACCATCTTTATTTTTGGATTTGATTTTCTCGCTGTATCTGAAGATGTAGCAACGTCTAACGTATATGATGGCACTGCATGTTATGGATTAGAAACACGAGCAAATATCTATGACACTCGCAATCGTATGAAGTATCTTGGATGGATGATTGAACAGAATCCAAAAGTCAAGTTTCGATTTTGTTATCCAGAAGAAATCATTAAAAAAGGTATATACACACCCGAAGCGGATAATGTAGAAGTGTTAAATTTTAATGATTTAAATACTTTACTTTTGGAGAAATAACTTGTATAATGATATTATGATTGGTGCTTTTCTTGTAATTCTTGTTGGATTGTGTTTTTATGCAGGTTACAAGTTTGCTTTGCAAAGAGCAATCGAACAGACACTTATGGTGTTAGAAGATGATGGCATCATTCGTTTAGTGACTAAACCAAATGGTGAAATTGAAGTTTATAGTGGAACGAAGTTTTATAATGGAGTTGAGAAGTGAATATCTTCGTGTTAGATGAGAACCCTTGGGCTGCTGCTCGGATGCATTGTGATAAGCATGTCCCCAAGATGATTGTTGAATCTGCTCAAATGTTATCAACCGCCCATCGGATTCTTGATGGCAAAGAATATCTTGCTCCATCGAAGTCTGGTAAGCGTATGACAAAACACTATCTCTTAGAACGGAATGATGATATTGTTTACAAAGCAGTTCATGCAGCACATCCATGCACGGTATGGACTATGCAATCAGCAAGTAATTATATCTGGCACTATGGTTTATTTCATGCGTTGGCTGAAGAGTTTGAATATCGTTTTAAAAAGATTCATCGGTCATGGGATATTCTCAAGCATATTCTCTGTGCTACTCCAGTAAACATTCCTAATGTTGGACCTACTCCATATGCAAGGGCTATGAAAGCGTACCCTGAGTTAATGGAAATCGAAGACCCTGTAAAGGCATATCAAGAGTTTTACAAAGCAGATAAAGCAGAGTTCGCTAAGTGGGAAAAGGGTCGTTCTGCTCCAGATTGGTGGAATAATAAATAAAAATAGGAGGGCGCATGCCTACGTATAGTTTTAAAAATGATACTACTGGTGAAGAATTTACTGAACTCATGTCCATATCGGAACGTGAGGCATTCCTCTCTGACAATCCACAATATCGGCAACTTCCACCAACTCAGATGAATATTATCGCTGGTCACGGCGGTATTCGTACTGATAATGGTTGGAAAGAAAACCTTTCACGCATTGCGGAAGCTCATCCCACATCTGAGCTTGCCAGTGTTCATGGTGATAAGTCTAGTAAAGAAGCCAAAACTCGCCAGGCAGTAGAAAAATGGAAGAAGAAAAGGGCAGTAGACAATACATAATGGGACTCTAACAAACAAGGGTATCAAATGTATAACCATTCTAACTTAGCTTTTGAAAACGAAATTCAGTTTAATAACAAAAGAGTTTCAAGAAAACAAAAACGTAGAGCAAAGGGGAAGTCAAAAGAAAGTAATACCAGTTACAATATGGATATAAGGAATGTGATTCCTAAAACGCAAAATCAAATGCGTACATTCAAAGAATATCAAAATGGCAATCATTTACTACTGCAAGGATTGGCTGGAACTGGTAAGACATTTATCTCGTCATATTTGGCGATGAATGAAATTCTCAATCAACAAACGGAAAAGCGAAAGTTAGTTATTGTAAGATCGGTTGTGCCAACAAGAGACATGGGGTTTCTACCAGGCAATCAAAAAGAGAAACAGAAAGCATATGAACTACCATACACTAGCATATTTACAGAATTGTTTGGGCGAGGCGATGCGTATGAGTTATTCAAAAGCAAAGGAATGGTTGACTTTATCAGCACATCCTTTATACGTGGAATCACTCTTAATGACTGTATTGTACTTGTTGACGAATCACAGAACCTTACCTTTCACGAATTAGATTCAATTGTAACACGTATTGGTGATAATTGTCGTATTATCTTTTCAGGTGATTTTCGACAGAGTGATTTGGAACGATCAGGAGACAGAAATGGTATTCTTGATTTTATGAAGGTGGTGAGAAGCATCGATGGATTTAAGACAGTTAGTTTCGGTGAAGATGATATTGTTAGATCAAAATTAGTGAAGGATTATATTATTGCCAAACTCAATGAAGGCATTTATACATGATGACAGATTCACACCTGTTGACTTAGAGGCTACAACAACACCAGAGGGAAGGCGATATAGAACTCCCTCTGGTGACCTCTACGAGTCTATTACTACCGTTCTCGGTAACAATCCAGAAAAAAAGAAGTCATTAATGGAGTGGCGAAAGCGTGTTGGTAACGAAGAAGCCAATCGTATCAGTCGCCTTGCATCTACACGTGGTACTGCTATGCATACCATCTGTGAAAACTATCTCAATAACGAAGAAGATTATATCGGCAAAGCAATGCCGAACGCTGTTGATATGTTCCGCACACTTCAACCAATCCTCGATAAAGCAATCACAAAAGTCTATATGCAGGAATGTGCTTTATACAGTGACGTATATCGCCTTGCTGGTCGAGTTGATTGTATTGCTGATATCAAGGGCAAGTTGACTGTTGTTGATTTTAAAACATCAATGAGACCAAAGAAGCGAGAGTGGATCAAAGACTACTATCTACAAACCGCTGCATATGCTTTTATGTTTGAAGAAATGTATGGCGTGAAGCCAGACCAATCGTTGATTATGATTGCAGTGCAAGACGATGAGCCACAATTGTTTATCGGCGACCCTTATAAATATAAAGAAGATGAATTTTTTACAAGTCGTATTGGATAAACAAATGTTAAAATGGATCTTTTTTATATCTGCGTTATTGTTTGCAAGTTCTATTAACGCACAGGAGTCTTTTCGACAAATAGAAAAGCCAGTTCTTTGTGGAACACAACCAGATATTTTTCAAAAGATTCGAGAAGCAGGTGAAACTGATATTGAGCTTGTTGGTATTTTTGAAAACGATAATACACAAGTTGTATTTACAATTAACAGAAATTTAGAAACTAAAACATTTACGATAACCGAAACTTCAATTTCAGGCATCTCTTGTGTTATTGGTTCTGGTATGTTTGAAGGTAACGTGGAACCAAAGGAACCTAAACTATGAATGCAACGTTGAAGTGGTGGATTCAAACAGCGATTATTGTATTCTCAGCATTTATGATTGATCATCATGGGTGGTGGGGATTTCTTTATGACGCTGATATGACAAAGATCAGTTTTGTTATCCTTGGTTTATTCTTTCTTTGTTCTCTATCGATTGGATTCATTAGTCTTCAAAGTACTAACTGGGATCATATTGAGCGATTATCAAACTATGTGTGGTTTGGTAGCGAAGTAATGATTACGTTGGGTATGATTGGTACAGTTGCTGGTTTCCTTATCATGTTGAATACAGCATTTACTGGTCTTGATGTAAATGATATTCAAAACATTCAAGAAGCAATTTCTGATATGGCAATTGGTATGAGCACCGCTCTTGTCACTACACTTGTCGGGCTTGTATGTTCGACTATCATTAAAGTCCAAATGATTATTTACGAAAACACTTGACATGAATACAACTCGCTACAAGAGTACATTTGGATTTGTAGATTTGCTGTTTAACCTCCTTGTGGGGTTTACATTTCTATTCGTGCTTGCATTCATCTTAATCAATCCAGTCGCAAAGAAAGAGGTACATGACCCGAAGGCTGAGTATCTTGTCATTATGTCATGGGATGATGATAGTCAGAGTGATATCGACCTTTGGATTAAAGATGATAAAGGAATCACCGTTAGTTTTCGGTCAAAAGATGTTGGGTTGTTGACACTTGATAGAGATGATCTTGGGACACGAAACGATGAATTTATAAGTGAGATGACAAATAAAAAAGAGGTCATTACTGTTAATAGAGAAGTGTTGAGTATTCGTTCCAAGTCTCCAAGAAGATTTATTGTCACATCACATTTCTATAACAAAGGCAGTTATTTGCTTGCCACTCCAAGAGAAAATATTCAAATTGAATTGATTCAAGTCAATCCATATAAGATTTTAAAAATAAAAGAAATCACGCTCGAAGAAGTCAAGCAAGAGAAACATGTTTTTGAATTTGAAGTGCTTGAGGGTGGAGGGATTGTTTTTCACGAGAGCAGTGAATTGATTATCGGTAACTTTGTACTTAAAACATTACCATATATGGATCAACGATAATGGACATGCTCTTCACATCCACTAACCTTTTAATGCTATGGATATTTGCAGGGATTATGTGCTTTATTCCTCTTATCGTAAAAAGCACCTTTTTTAAGTATGCAGTGGTTGCTGTTGTTCTCTCTGTTGTCTATACAACATTTATGGTCAACAAAGAGTTTATCGGCAGAGCACGGTACGAATCGTTTGTAGAAGAATTCATCTACAAGGCGCATTCTATCTCAAAAATTAATAGTGTCAAATACATCACACTATGGGTCCACGATGGCAATGATGACTTGCTTATCCGTTTCCCTCATACCGACGAGAAGCAAAAGCAACTCGAACAGGCTCGGGAACGCTCTCGGAAAGGTATTCCACAGAGGGGCAACATGACTCAAAAGAAGAATGGTAAACTATTCAACGATACTGAGACTGAGTTGATGCTCTATGATTTTCCCTTCCAAGAGCAGTTTCCCAAGAACTAAATCTTCACATTGATTCGTATTGGTCGATTGACCACTTCAACAGTCTCTTTCTTTTTTACAAGATTAGCAATAATCTCATATGCCAAGCATTTGGCGTAAGGG
>Ga0075476_10000446_pt1 | contig 18234 bp, 25 predicted proteins | sample DEB08_DNA_5_FD_76339 | JGI IMG/M metagenome (GOLD analysis project Ga0075476, IMG submission 76339) | Aqueous microbial communities from the Delaware River and Bay under freshwater to marine salinity gradient to study organic matter... | ecosystem: Environmental > Aquatic > Marine > Coastal ...
CGCGGGTAACACAAGCAACGCGGGTAACACAAGCAACGCGGGTAACACAAGCAACATTAGTAAAACGAAAAAAGGAAAGAAGAATAAAAAAAAATAATCACAGAATATAAATGAGTGAAGAATTTTGGTTTCAACATCCTAGTGTATTAGTCAAGGATTTTGAATTTTGGCCTAAAGAGAATATGGATTTTAAAACAAAGTTGAATGCTATTTCACGTCTTATTATTTTATTAACTCTTTTAGGGTATTTTTACACACAGAATATCCGTATATTGATAGTGGGTTTAGTAACATTAGGAGTAATTGTATTTTTATATCATCAAAAGAGTCAAATAAATAAAGAGGAAGGGTTTACGATTCGTGATATTGTTCCTACCACCAAGACAGATTATTATATTCCATCTGCAAAAAATCCATTGAGTAATGTTCTCTTAACAGAGATACGTGATAATCCTGACCGAGAAGCCGCACCACCTGCTTTTGATCCCCCTACACATCAGGACATTAATAACGACGTTCAGCAAATGGTCCAAGACCAGCATCCTGATTTTCCAGGAATGAAAGATAAATTATTCAAGGATTTAGGCGATAGTGTCGATTTTCATAATTCGATGATACCCTTTAATAGTAATCCTGCTACTCAAATACCAAACGATCAAAATGCATTTGCTAAATTTTGCTATGGAGATATGCCTTCCTGTAAGGCAGGTGATGATATTGCTTGTTTACAGAATGCTGGAGCGTATTTACCCGAAAATTAAAGAAAAAATAATATTTACTATAGTATAGAAGGAATGACGACAACAAGCGATTACAAATTTTATAGTTTGTCGCGCATAGGCGATGATAGTTGTGCCATGAGTCAACGCAACGTTCAGAATGTTGAAGCAGGTAATTATATGCTCCAAAATTACTTTTCTGCTGACTGTGCTATGCGCAACGGTCTTTCTTTAGCACTTTCACAACCCAGTATAAATTTTACTGGCTCACACCAAGTAGGTGTAGGTGGATGCAATGTAGATGATAACTCACAACTCCTTATCGATCAAGGACAAAATAAACCAAAATGTCGCATCAGTCTTTATCAGCGCCCATTTGCCACTGTCCCCTATTTAGGACGTGGTGCTTGTCATCCAGACTTGGAGTCACAACTCCAGCAAGGAGACCGTCAATCTGCTAAAAAATCTGTCCTTCAGACAACCGAGCAGTCACATATTCCTTACTCGGTCACGCCTATGGTTCCATCTTTAGCAAAAACTGTAACGAACCCTGTAAATCTAGTTGAGGGTGTTGCTATGGAGGGATGGGTTCGTGGTGGATTACCTTCTCGTGAAATGGCTAAAAATGACGATGCACTCCGTTCTTAAATATATAAAAATGGTTAAACATAAATTATTTGAATTATTTACGGTAAGATAAAATACTTTAAATATGTTATCCTACACAACTGATGAAGAATATCAAAACGATATTTTAAATTTTTTTGATCTTAGTGAATATAATTCTGATAAAATTATGGGAAAAATAGAAGAACTCTATTTAAAAATAAAAGATATTCCTGAATTCCGTGAAAAAATGCGAACTAGTGCCAATCAATATATGAGCGAAGATTTAGAAATGGGATTAGTGATACAGTTTTCCTACGACCATTTTAAAGAATTTCATACATTACTGGAAACTCATTCTATTTCTTTTTAGTAGAAATATAAAATATAGTAATATAGTAATATACAAATAATGAGTAATAAACCTTATTTACCTTATATGGAATTTGGGCCTATTTCCACAAGCAATCGCAATACAGCAAGTGACTATTGTCTAGAGCAGAAGAAAAATAAGGATACTGTTGATTGGCGACTCAATCCTTATGGTTCAGGAGGAATGGCTTACACACCAGCTATATCAAATGCAGGAACTGTTCCACCGAGTCGCATTTGGCGCGATCAACTTTCAAGTAATCCTATTGATACTGAGAGTTGGCTGTTAAATTTAGATCAACGCCTTGGTTCATGTCCCGATCAGCGAGCAAAATTCTGTCCTAAATTCAAATACTTACCAATGTTATCTTTTTTTGAAAGACCTAAAGAAGTTATTATGCCGAAATCTTTAGAAGTCAATTTGAATGAACGTGCTTTTCCTGTTCCACAATAAATTTAAGATTTTTAATAAATTTAATATATAAGTATATAGTAACTATGGCACTTACCAGTATAAAAAATGAACCATGTAGAATTAAAAAAGAATTACAGCAAATGACGGATATGGGACGTTATCAGTTGGTAACTCCTGGTCCAGGAGCAAATGTGGGATTTGCAGAAGACCCACACATTCGTCTGCAAAAATGGGGTGCAAATCTTCGCACCAATACCATAAATACCGAAAGTGATTTGCTTGGATTAACACGTCCTCTTACAAAAGATTGTCGGGATATCAATGAGTATCAAAGCGCAAAAGTAAATAATGAGACACTCTTTTATGGAACTATAGCGCCTTCCACCGAAGAAACTCGCACTATCAATCCAGCGTGGACACTTTTAGATCAAGAAACACAGCGTTGGGATTATCCACATTTTAATCCTCAAACACACATATCAAAGATGGAAATATATTATGGCGGAAGTAGTTCTAGAATAGAGTATAAAAATGGTTATAATTCATGTATGAAAGATCAAAAATAATATGATATCGAAATAATTTATTAAATTCTATTTAATGAATTTAATGAATTTAATGAATTAAATAATCTTAATGTAGTATAATAATGGATGCTGCTATACTTGGATTAGTTGGTTTAGGTGGTTTATATACCATTGCGAACCAAGAAAAAAAGGCAGAGAGAAAAAGTATGATGAAAATGTTACCCAAACCCGATGCTATGAATACATCTTTAGTAAATACACGCGAAGAAACAAAGCATTACCCCACCGCTCAACAAGCAACACAAAAATACAATACTCAAGAACAGTTTAAAAAACAAGTGAGATTCGATATTCCTGAGCCCCCAAAGAATGATTTTACCCATAATAATATGGTTCCCTTTTTTGGAGCAAAAATAAGGGGACGTGGACCTGATAAAAACCAATCGGAGTTTCTTTTGGATAATTTAGCAGGAACAGGTTCGCAGATTATTCGCAAAAAAGAACAAGCTCCTCTTTTTCGTCCAGAGGAAAACGTTCAATGGGCTCACGGCGCCCCTAATAATAGCGATTTTTACCAGAGCCGTGTGAATCCATCTATGGCAATGAACAATGTGAAACCCTGGCAAGAAGAACGTGTAGGTCCTGGTTTAGGCCAAGGATTCACTACAGAAGGTAGTGGTGGATTCAATGCTGGAGTTGAGGCACGCAATCAATGGCTCCCTAAAAATGTCAATGAATTGCGAACATTGACAAACCCAAAACTTACTTTTGGTTTAGACGGACACGAAGGTCCAGCTGATTCTTACGTGAAAGAACGTGGTAGTTTGGGAGTAGTAGACAAAAATCGTCCTGATACTTACTTTATTAATAGTCCAGAACGTTATCTTACCACTACAGGTATTGAAAAGGCACAGACTGCGCGAGGTATTGAAGAACTTAAACACCAAAATCGTTTAGATACCACTGTTGAGTATGGTGGTGTTGCTGGACGCGGTGATCAGCAAGCAGGAAAAGCGCCTGAAAATTATCAAGAGCCCCGCCATCCGCATACTTACGGAGAAATACGCGGAAAAGCACATACTGGTGGAAATGCACAACCAGCATCTGATGGCGATTATGGTAGACTAGGACATAAGGTATTGCCAAACAATCGTGCTACTGTAATTCAGCGAGACCAATATGGTGCTGTTGGCGGATTAATAGGTGCTGTTATCGCACCTGTTATGGATATTTTACGTCCTTCGCGAAAAGAAAACGTTGTCGGTAATATTCGTCTTTCGGGTAACGTTCAAAAAAGCGGAGGTGGTGGTGAGTATGTTTATGATCCTAATGATTTAGCAAAAACTACTATTAAAGAAACAACGGAAGATTCCGCATTCCATCTTAATGTCGAAAAGAGTGGAGCTGGAGGCGAATACGTTCATGATAAGGACGATATTGCCAAATTTACAATGAAACAAACAACTGAATGTTCTCCTTTTCATCTCAACGTTCAGAATCAAGAAGCTGGTGCATATGAAGTTTCGGAACAACAACCTGTTTATAACCAACGTGATACAACTAATTATGGGGATTATAGCGCAGGCGGTGATTCATCTGGACTTCATTTGGTTGATAATTATTTACGACAGCGCAACAATAATAATAAACAACAAGCACCTGCTAGTATCCATGGTAATATGACAATGTTTAATGGAGACATAAATCAACGTAATAGTAATATAAAATCGTGTGATAATCCGCGAATGTGGGTTCCCTCTGCACGTATTAACAATATTCCCACTGTGGAGCAACACGGGAAACTTCATGGTATGCAACGCTATGATAACGATAAAATTGGAACAGATCGCATTAATCCAGATTTACTAGACGCATTTAAAAGTAATCCATATACTAAAAGTCTTAATAGTTGGGCGTAATTATTTTTCAAGATTTATAAACGACCTAGAAATTTATTTCTCTCTATAAATATCATGGAAATGTTAACCAATAATAATCTTGATAATGATGATAATTATAATAATGATGATACTTATTATACTTATAAAAATGAAAATGAAAATAATATATATGATAATTCAAATCATGTTGAATTAAAAAAACATTACTCCATTAATTCACGTTATGAAATAATGGAAGAGATTGGAAAAGGAGTATTCGGAAAGGTCTATAAAGCAACAGATTATAAACGTCATCAACTTGTTGCTATTAAAGTGATTCGGAATGAAGAGCGGTTTCATAAACAAGTGAAAAAAGAAATAAACTTATTCGAAACTATGATATTGAGCGGAAAACCATATAATAATCATGTTATCTCACTTTATAAATGGTTTATACATAAAACAGATTATTTTCTAGTATTTCAACTTTTTGGAATGAATGTATATACGTATTATCTTAAAAACGATATTAATGATGAAGATTTACGTTCATTTTCTTATCAGATAGCAGATGGTTTAGATTTCATACATTCGTTTAACATCATACATGCTGATTTGAAACCTGAAAATATACTTATCAAAGACAAGCATCTCAAAATCATCGATTTAGGTTCATCATTTACAGAGGATCCATTTCTATTAAAAAATTACGTGCAGTCACGCTATTACCGAGCACCTGAAGTAATATTCCAATATCCACTCAAAAGATCAATGGATATATGGAGTTATGGCTGTATACTCTATGAAATTGTCATGAAACGTCCATTAATTCCTGCCAAAAATCATCAAGATCTGGTGGTTTTTTATAAACATATTATGGGTTATCCTCCTGATGATATGAAAGAAATCTACACCAGTTATGAATTAATCTTGGACACATCTGTCACAAAGAATAGGCGATTTTATGGAACGAATGAGTTTACATGGGATTATCATGATAATAAATTTCAAGATTTAATTTTATCATGTTGTTTAACTTGGGACGCATCAAAACGACTTACCGCTAAAAAAATACTAGAACATGCATATTTTAGTAAATAAAAAAAATTGAATAGGGATTAACACTAGTATAATGTAGTAATTAGACTTGTAAACTTTTGTTTAACATGTCTACTGAAAACTACATCTATCTAGGATATCAACAAGACACCTACTTCTTTCTCCATATGATCTTTAATAAAGATAAATTTGACAATCTTCCTTATAGTTTAGACAACCAACTTATGAGTTGTATGATAAATAATGCTATGATTATCACGCCAAATAAAAAAATTATCATTTATGAATGTGATGGTGTAAGCATAAATGCTAGTTGTATATACCACGTTAGAGATAAAAAGGAAATTTACGATAAGAGTAATCTAGGAATTCAAATGAAAAGATGTATTCAAAATTTACTTTCACAAGGAGATATTAGAAAAACTTTAGTATTTTGTTATCGTTATCACGATGAAATATTTGAAACCTACTTTATAGATTTAGATGTATCTTCTCTCTTACTACCTCTAGATAAATCTGGTGTTAACATATCAAATATTAATTATTTTACTAACTATAAATCAATAACGAGTTAAGGAGAATATGATAGTAGAGAGAAAGAGAGAAAAATACCATGAATCGAATAGAACAGATGGAGAAAATTCAATGTGAAGCATTGGAGTTATTCAAAAAGAAAAATCAGGATTACGGAGATGCATTTGCAAAGTATGGAGTTATTGGAGTTTTGATGCGAATGGAAGATAAATTACAGCGTTCTCTCTCTATCACAAAAAACGGGGTTAATTTAGTAAATGATGAAGGCATGCGTGATACATTGATTGATTTGCACAATTATTCAGCCATGGCATTGATGTTAATGGATGAATAGATTTATAATATTGTATTTTATTTTTATGCGTAATCGTATAAAGATATAGTAAATATATTGAATAACGCCTGAATTGATGGATATTCATACCGAGATCAAACAAAAATTAGATTTATTTTTAGAAAATAATAATGTTCCTCATATTCTTTTTTATGGACCTTATGGTTCTGGGAAAAAAACGCTTTTAATGAATTTTATAAAAAAAATATATGTGGATCATAATGAATATCAAAAAAATGTTATGCTAATTAATTGCACTCTAGGTAAAGGTATTCAATTTATTCGCAATGATATTAAACAATTCGCCAAAAGTCGTGTATTTTCAAAAAATAAATTCAAAAGTATCATACTCTATAATGCTGATCGTCTTACTGTAGACGCTCAATCTGCGTTACGACGATGTATTGAATTGTTTTCAACAACAACACGTTTTTTTATGGTCGTCCAAAATAAACAGCAATTATTACGTCCTATTTTATCGCGTTTTTGTGATATCTACATTTATTATCCGATAATAGACGGGCGTTCAATTAATCTCCATTCCTATAAACGCAACCAATATAAAAATAATAAAGAGAATACAAATTATAAAACGTTTATAAAACATCATTCAAGTCAATTAAATAGAATACTTTTGAAGCATATAAATACGAATACAAATAATATATTTGAATTAACAAATGAACTCTATAATAAAGGTTATTCGGGTTACGATATAGCTTACTATTATAAATCATCACTTGAATTGAAAATACTCTATCATTCGATAAAAGAAAATTACAAAAATGAAAAATTATTGATGGTTTACTTATTACAAATTCTATTTCGTAATAAAGAGGATTTAGAAATATTTGAATTAATTACATAATAATGGATGACTATAATATTACAAGTCTTCAAGAATCTAATAATGAGTGGGTAAGTCGCCTCATTTCGATCCTTACCCCTTGCATTATAATGGGATGCAATACCATCTATAAAGAGGCATATCAATTGTGTGTCGAGAATGATGAATTAGATAAATACTTGATGACATTTCAAAACTTTATCAGTCGTATCCCAAAATGGAATGCTGATATTTTGAAGAAAGAAGTAGAAAAAATTAAAAGTGAGAGTGGATGTGACTATTTAGAGGATTTGATTACATGTGTTCATATTATTCAATTAAAAGCTCTTACATGTATTCGTGTTGGTATGAAACACAAAACTATCGATTTAGATATTCCTAAATTAGAAGAGTTCGTACATAAAGTTTATATTCATTTGGCACGAAAAATCTACACAAATGTTTATTTATTTGAAGAAAATATTCCTCCACTTGACGTCCAACGCAATAATCGCGAACTTGAATTAATAATTCGTGAATGCATCTTAGAAGCTGTACGAGAGAGCATTCCTGTTGAGACAATTCTTAGGGCATATTTAGATGAAACAGTGGAAGAAAATGTGGAAACCGTAGTAACCACACTTCAAGAAAATGCAGATAATGTTAATGATGTAAGTGTCAGCAATACAAGTGTCGATAATACAAGTGTCGATAATACAAGTGTCAGCAATACAAGTGTCGATAATACAAGTCATGAATTGATGCAAAAGAAAGAAACTCTTCCTATTACTGTTAATAATGTAGTACCACAAAATGTAGTACCACAAAATGTAGTACCACTTGCACCTGAATCCACAACTAAAGCCCTCACATTTTCAAATATAGATCAAGCTCAAAACGTGGATAATAGTGTATCTAATATTCATGCTCCAAAGGACATAGAAACACTTGAAAAAATAAGTGATGAAAATCATGCACGTCGTTTACTAGAAGAAGATGATGGTGATGATGAAGAATCCCTTACAATAAGTGATGACGTTTCAAATATCCAATTAGATATTCAGACACTAAATTAAATTAAATGAAATAGAATAGTCTATTTCGTTTAATCCATGACTATCTTATTTATAGAGATATAAATAAGATGGAATCAACCATTGTTTTAGCAAGTGTTTGTGCTATTTTATATTTTATTCTTAATTTGGTTGCTAATAAATATTCAACTGAAAAAAAGGCACCAAAGCAAATTCTCATTGATGCATGTGTTGTCTTTTTATCTGTTATTATTTCTTCTTATGTTCTTGATTTTGTTGGTTATGGTAATCAAAAAGGCGGTTCTATGACTGCAGCATTTACTTCGAAACCCGATTTTTAATCTACATATTTAGGAATAGTATCAATTTTCATTATTTTTTTATTTTTTCTAATATTCTTTCTGGATATTGAATATTGTGAAAATATGGGCTTTTCTAATTGATATTTAGGAATATGATTATGCACTGAACGGGTAATCATTTTATAAAGTTTAAAATCAGGATATCTCTCATCACCATTTTTTTTATATAAAATATTGCGACCTTTATCATCTTTAATCCAATCGTCAATAATTTCTTTTACGGAAGATAGTCGTTCACTTTCTTCATCGAAGTAATCATAGAGAGAACACGCCAAACGACACAAATCAAAACTAAAATTAGGAGGAACAATTGTTTTCTTCGGATTCAAATAAGGCTCGCAATTATATTGTGTCGATGCATCCCCCTTGTTACTAAAACTATCGCTAAAGATAACATTTCCTTTATATTTATAAATAGCTCTTCCAAAATCGATTATTTTCCAGATTTTACCAAATGTTGGTACCTTATAGTAAATACTATTGTATTTATAATACAAATATTCTTTATTTGTTGATACATACATGATATTACTATCATGAAGATCATTATGAATAAAATAAAACTTTTCCTGATAAACAATTAATGTCATTAAAATTTGCATAAAAATTGCACTCCATTCTTCTTGGGAAACTTCATTATTTGACATATAGGTATCAAGTGTTTCTTGACACGTCTCTAATAATACCATTGTTATGGGAAATTCAGAAATTGTTGCATAAATAGGATTATCATCGCTATCGCAATCGCCATCGCTATCGCCATCGCTATCGCTATCGCTATCGCTATTTAAATTATTTTCATCATCCATAGTTCCAGATGTTCGCGATGAACACGTGGATGATGATTTCGTTCTCGATCTGGATACCTTTGTATCTTGTTTTATATAAACTAAATCACTTGATTTGAAACTATTCGGAAGTTCAGAATACATATTTCCTATATTTAGTTCGTCTATATTAAGTTCTATTGGTTCATCTAAAATTTCAAGTCGTTTTTTGTATTTACTAGATTCAACTGGTTCAAAATAGTCGTAAATTTCATCCGAAATGTTAAATAATTCACGGTTTTTTAAAAAATAATCGGAATCAAAAAGATATTCAATATCATCACGGATATCTATTCTAAAATTACGTTTTATACCTAAAAGTGAACCGTAGCTATCTAACCCATGAACGAATTCATTTTTATGTAACATTTGGGACGTTAAATACGAAAAAAAACTATCTACATATGCTGAATTATTTTTACACCCAAATATATGATTTTTGTCTCCTAATTTTGGTAATGTATATTTATTCGTTTCAGTTTTTCCTAATAATACACGTATCGGATCAAAAAGAGGACAAAATTTGGCAAAAATAGAGATTGTTTTTTTAGTTTTTTCATTATATCCTTCAAATAAATTATAATGGTCGGTGCTCTTAAGTGAAGATATGACTTCTGGATACTCCAGTGTCATAGTATTCCATTCTTCCATTGTTGTCGTATTAAAATAACATTCATACAAAGGAATAAAGTTTTGATAACACGTAAATCTTTTTTTTAATGAATCGTCAAATAAAATACACTGCTTTGATTGTTTAATATCGAATGACATTAACACTTTAGAATACAAAGATTTTTAACTTTAAACTAATTTTATTACTATTCGTTTTTAACATAAAAGTGTTTCTCTCATATACATTATAAATGACATTGGAATTGAAAAAATTTGATATGAAAAATATTCGGTTTGATCCAAAACAGAATGCGGGCCCTGTCATTGTCTTAATAGGACGTCGTGATACGGGAAAATCCTTTTTAGTGCGTGATTTACTCTATTATCATCAAAATATTCCTATTGGAACTGTTATTTCAGGAACCGAAGCAGGCAATGGATTTTATTCAGCTCATGTTCCTAAACTCTTTATTCATGATGAATATAATACCGCGATAATAGAAAATATTTTAAAACGACAAAAAGCAGTTTTAAAACAGATCAAAAAAGAACAGGAAGCATATGGTCGTTCGTCAAAAATAGATCCTCGTGCTTTCGTTATATTAGATGATTGCTTATTCGATGCTACATGGACTAAAGATAAAATGATGCGAATGCTCTTTATGAATGGACGTCATTGGAAAATAATGCTTATCATCACAATGCAGTATCCACTGGGTATCCCACCTAACTTGCGGACTAATATTGATTATGTATTTATTTTGCGCGAACCCTATATTAATAATCGAAAACGCATCTGGGAAAACTATGCTGGTATGTTTCCTAATTTTGAATCTTTTTGTCAGGTAATGGATCAATGCACTGAAAATTATGAATGTTTGGTTATTGACAATAACTCAAAATCCAATAAACTTCACGACCAAATTTTTTGGTATAAGGCAGCTAAACATGGTGATTTTAAGCTGGGATCGAAAGAATTCTGGGAATTATCGAAGAATATAGCATCGGATGATGAGGACGATCAACCTTACGATCCAAATTCAGGACGAAAGAAAAATACTCCAAGAATTAGTGTTCGTAAATCGAAGTGGTGAACAAATCGAAGTGGTGAACAAATCGAAGTGGTGAACAAATCGAAGTGGTGAACAAATCGAAGTGGTGAACAAATCGAAGTGGTGAATCAAAAATATATATATATATATATCATAAATGGCAAATACATCAAAAAGACGCTCAATGACACAAAAACATAGAAAAAACATTAGTAAAGGAATGAAGGCTTATCATAATAGATGCCGTCGGTGTGTTAAAACACGAAAATTGATTGATAATATAAATCAACGTCAAGTTGAACGTATGAAACGAGTTAAATCAATTGAACGAAAACAAAAAGAACGCAAAAAAAAATTAAATTTAGATAAACAATAAATATAGTTCATATGTAAATATAAATGTATTTAGATATTACAAATAAATGAATATTTGGGATGATGAAAAACCTACTTTTGGAACCACAATATTTTATGACATGTATAAAAAAGATGCACTAGGTCATAAAATTATAGTTACTCTCAAATGTAGTTCCTTTAAAAAGGAAACTACATTGAACTTTTTAAAAAAAAAGGTAAAAGATATTATTACTATGTATCCTCATTTCAGGTGTCGAATAGTTGATTATGAATGGAAGTATTTTCGCGTAGATTATGATAAAATGATATTTCAGGTAGATAAAACTCAATCTCAAGTAGCAGATGATATATTAAATACGCCTTTTGATACAACATTGCCTGGATGGAATGTTGTAGTAACAAATGATAATCATATTATATTTAGTTGCGATCATACGTATGGTGATGGAGCCTATATTGCATCAGTTATTAAGGAAATTTTTGATGATGACTCACTCAATAATATGTCACTCCCTAAATCCAATTCAAAAACGAATTTACTTTTCAATCCATTTGAAATAATTTCAAGAGTAAAATTGTTTTTTAGAATTATCTATTTAATTTACATTAGATTTATTAGTATCTATCTATTTTCATTTTTCTTTAATACGAATAATGTAACACAATCCAAAAATACAGTTCAACAGATTAAAATTGCCGAATTATCTCTCACAGATCTAAAAAAACTTCAGAACACATACTCAGAGAGAAATAATGGAAAATATTTTTCCATTAATGATATTCTTCATTCTATTATTGTTAAAGCAAATCATGATTACTTAAAAAAAGGCACTATTACATCGGCAGCAATGTTTAATATGCGAAAGGATATTACTGATATTCATAAGGAAAATAAATGGGGGTGTATTTTCTTAGCAAATGAAGTAAAAAAAGATATGTCTGCGAAATGTATTTTATCTGAAGTCCACGACTTTATGGAATTTTATAAGAAAACTCCTGCTACATGGTTAATTAGTAAAGCTATGCATCTTTATTATGACTGGAATAATGAAAACGCGTGTCATTTATTGCGATTTTTTAACAATAAAGTCGATTTTGTTATTAGTAATTATGTTCTTCCATATAAAGATAAACAATTATCGAATGGTATTACAATAGAAAATGTCTCCAATATAGTGACACCGTGCGATGTTTCACAACTCTATTCTATACTTACATATGGTGATAAAGTAAATATTTGTCTCACATATAACAGTAATATCATAGATGATATTGAACGATTAAAAAGTTATTTCGATAATAGTTATGATTGGATACAAAAATAAAAATTATGCTACTCTATTATATACAGATGTCTAAATCTAGTAGCACACGCAAATCAAGTAGCACACGCACACGCAAATTACTTCCTAAACTCAAAAAGGTGAATATGGACGGCAAAAAATATCACTATAAACTGAATCAAACAGCAAAGCGTCGTAGAATGGCGCTTAATGAAGGGATTCGTTACGAAACAAAACATACTAAAAAAAATAAACGTCAGGCTGCAACTGCAAAAAAAGGACGGTTAAATATTTTACGCATATATCGAAGGAATAAAAAAATAGATGAATGCAAAATAATTACACAAGATATGCGATATATTGATAGAAAATATGATTTAGGTAATACTAAAAATATTTGTGGTAAAAACTAAAATTACAACGATACTCAATACTCAAATATTCTATATTCTCTCCATTTTTTCAGAAACACATTTCATTTCAGATATTTTGGATTGACATGTTTTCAAGTGTTCTTCTCGACGATTAAAAGTGCATTCGTGATTTTCAGGGAGACGGTGGAGCAAACAAAATTCGTGTTGACATTGGCAAGGATAACCTCGCATCGCAACCTGAATTTTTGTGTTACACAAAAAGCATCTGTGTTTATGTTTTTTTTCCTTTTTTTTATTTAGCAACTGAGAGTTATCGATTTCCGTCATTCTCTATGAATTATATTAATAGTATTTGTATTAATATAATTTATTCAATTTTATTTAGTTTTCTTAGTTTTCTTAGTTTGCTTAGTTAATTCTTCAGCATTGGATCATTAGGTTTATCGGGGACCACATTTGGATTTTCAAAAATCTCATTACGGATATTTGCCACCGATGTAGCATTGGCATCGTCCACATTTCGCACATCATATAGATTACCATTTTCATCGATATTTTGCGAAAGTTTATTACCACTCTCCTCTGCGATTTTAACATTCTCTTTAATAGCATTTTCTTTAGCCTCGCGGAGACGTTTTTCAAATGCTTCTTTATCACGCTTATCGTTTTTAGCTTTTTCATGCATCAACTGATTAAGTTCATCCTCAAGATACTCAACCCGTCCTGTTTTATATGCTTCAGGTTCCCAAGGCATCCACATCCCTACTGGACCTACATAAACATCGTGATTAGGGTCTGCTTCGCGTAACATTTTACACCTCAATTCTGCTTCCTCTTGTGTAGGGTAAACTCCGCGAATTTTGACTGATCTAACAGAGGTTTGAAATTGATGGTCTTTATCAAATGCCGACTGAAGTGCTTCTTCGCTATTATCTATAAAGGTCTTAAAGTCATCTTCTAAAGTTCCATTTTTTAACATATCTTTTTCTTCGGTGCAGAATTCATCTAAATCGGAACTTAAGGCATCAAATGAAACATTATATTTATAGGAAATAAAATGCATAAATTGACGATATTTTTCGACAGTTTTGCTGAATTCCCACTCCTTTAGGAACTTCTCAAAATAAAAAAAATGTTTATCCTTTAGGATTTTTTCTGGAGAAACAAAAGAAACACAAACAAATTTTTGGTTGGCGATAGGTTTATCTTCCTCGAGTAAATCGATATATTTAGGATTCATTTTTCCATCGGTGGTCATCCGTGGTTCATACTGTCCGTCACTCATTTCTATAATTCTTTTAATTTATTCATTTAAGTAATTTTTTTTCTAATACTTAATTATAGAGAATGATGCTCAACGATATGCTCGACTTGCAAGAATTGCTTAAGCGCGCCGTTAAATACCTTGTTGAGGGACTTATGGTTGCCTTGGCCGCCTACGCCATCCCAAAACGATCGCTTAACCTTGATGAGGTTGCTCTTATTGCCCTCACTGCTGCAGCCACTTTCTCCATCCTCGATACATACGTGCCATCGATGGCATCGCAGGCCCGTTCTGGCGCAGGTTTAGGCATTGGTGCCAACCTTGTTGGTTTCCCACGAATGTAAATATGTTACTTTAAAATCTATAAATACATGAATATTTTCATAGATTCATAGATTCATATATTCATATATATTTCTAAAATCTATATTTCTAGAAATATATATAATATAAATTAATGTCTACCACTAAAAAAAATACTCAATTTGAGAGATATTTAGGAAAAATAAAACTAATAGTTTTACCGAACATCCGTTCACCTCGCTATCGATGGATCGTTCGTAAACGTAATGACGGACGTTTTTTGGTAAGAATACCGAAAAATGATGTTCTTGTAAGAGACCTTAATAAAAAACGAAATGCTGATTTTGGTAATGAGACTCTTTTACCTAAAGGTTCATATATATTTACGTGAGTGTTATAGATAAATTGAATTAAAATAATATCAGGATTGCAATAATATTATACATAGATACACAATGAATTATACTTTAAAAAACACCTACGGAACTCTATCTGTTTCAGATAAATTTGTAAATTCGTGCAAGGTATTTACAAATTTATTCGAGGATACTGGGAATCACGACAATTCTGATCCTTTAATTATTACTAATTCATATGATATAGATCTTGTTAAACGCTTCGTAGGTTTCTACGATGAACTCGATGCATTGGAAGTAGAACTCGATAATGGTGAAATTGTTTCATATTTAGACTATATAGTAACATACCGTGAAGAGTTTATTAAAAATTATACCAATATGAATAGAGAGCCACCACAATCTGAAAAAGTGATGGCTATTTATCAAAACTATACTCCTGAAACTATCCAGAGTTTTATAAAAGTAGATACTTTCTTTGATAATGAAAAATTAATTAGAGGTATTATGCTGTGTATTGCAGTATTCATGCGTATTGGAGATAAAGATAAAATTAATGATTGTATGGAGACATTTATGGACTTAATTCAGGATTAGGAAATATAGGTAATATCTATTTTGGATAATTCTACATTTCTGAATATAATTTCCATCCTTGATTTGAAATGAAGTGGTATTACAATTTCTTGTAAGCTGAAGCAATCATAAAAAGCATCTCGTCCTATAGAAATGACGGATAATGGAATACTAATTTTTTCTAACTGCATACAACTATAAAATACATCTACTCCTATTTTGGTAACATTTGATGGAATTTGGATAGATTTTAAGTTCTCGCAACACCAAAAAGCACCATTTCTTATAGTTGTGATGGATTCAGGTAACACGACACTTTCTAAATTGTAACAACACCAAAAAGTGCCATCACTTATTTCACTCAATGAATTCGGTAATATCATATGGGTTAAACTATCGCAGTATTCAAAAGCACCGCATTTAATCGATGTGACTGAATCAGGAATAATAATATTTTTTAGGGAAACACAGTGAAAAAATGCATAATCTTCAATAACAGTTACACTAGAAGGAATTCTCACATAAATCAAATTATTACAATATTCAAAACTGAATTTATGAATTGTTGTTACGATAGTTGGTAAAATAACGTAGGATACATTTGAATATCTCCAAAAGGCATTTTTCATTATATGTGATGCATTATGTGATAATTGTGTATACTCATATTTATCACTGTCTTCTTCTTTTTCCACTTTTGCGAAAAGAAGATCAGTAAATCCTTTTTGAAGTTTCTCTTTACCAACATGATTGAAGAGAGAAACTAAAATCTGTGAAGCCATTTCATATATCTTCTGTTTATTTTACTTCTATATCCTTAAGGGCAACCCCTTAACAACCCATTTTTATTAAGGGCAAGCCCTTAACAACCCATTTTTATTAAGGGCAAGTCCTTAACAACCCATTTTTATTAAGGGCAAGCCCTTAAGGGGTGTGGGGTCTCCCCACTCTAGACAGTCGGTATAAATTTCCATTCTAACTCATTACATATTTTTTTCCAGATCTCATCCTGTTCTATTCGCTTCTCTCTATCTTTCAACATCGGAAAGTAGGGTAAAAATTGATACTGATTCAACATTTCACAAAGTTTATAAATCGTGTAATAATAATTCAAAAAATTAACGCGATTATCAGGACAACATCGCGAATAGGGTCGTTGAATTTCCATAAAGAGCGTACATAGTTTATTTTCCAAATCAGGGGTCATAATAGGCGGTTTAATTCCTAAACGATCTTTAATAAAGGGGATATGTTCATAATATTTATTCAAACCCAATTTCTTTAGTATATTTTTAGTTTTAGCATTTGTTAGCTGTTCTAGTGTAATCCGTTCTTTTACAATCTGCAATCGTATTTTTTCAATTAATTCATCAGAAATTTGAGTAGTTTCTTTTGCCTGAAATTGCGCCAATATTTCACGAAAATGATTTATCCGCTTATATGCATAAAATGATACTTCTTGAGGAGGATCTTTGTATGATGGTTTCTCCTTCTGAAAAATATATGGTGTATTTCGATAACAATTATTGCATACAACGATGCCTTCATATTCAATTGGTATCAGTTCCCCCTTTTCACAATGTTCGCAAATTTCATTGTCATAGTAGTATGCATCAATATTCAAATATTGAGGATCTATACTTTTAAAATAGGTGCTTACTGTTTCATTATGTTTTTGAAGAACTTGTTTATTATTTTCCTTGTTTATACCAAAAAAATTATCCAGGATTTTTGGTTTAGTAGTATCAGATGAAATATCCTTTTTATTCTCGAAATAATCAAAAATATGTTTTGAATTTTGAAGCAAATATTTTTTCTTTTCATTTTTAAGTTTTTGAATTTGTTTTTCAAGAATGGTTGTTGATTCTCCATTTTCACGCAAAATTTTGCATTTTTCTTCTAGTTCTGGAATAACGTTATTTTCATTATGATAAAACTCATCCATTTTTTTTTCATGTGTTTTATCTAATGTAACAATAGGTGTTGTCACTATTTTTTTATCTATTTTAGGCTTGAATGCCATATTTGTATGATTTTATACGATATATTGTTGATTTTTTCTTATACTATTTTATTTATATGGATGTTTCTCATTTTGATATAAAAAATGGTGAAAAAATAGACATAATTAAACTCCACAAAATGGCTTTTATATATAATGCTCTCGAAAATGGTTGGAAAGTTAAAAAAAATGAAGACTGTTATGTATTCACAAAAAATCATGGTGGAAAAAAAGAAGTTTTTTTAGACTCCTATCTCAAAAAATTTATCTCTCTTAATTTGAATATAGATACCCTTGAGGAATGAAGGAAAAACTTGTGGATATTTATCGTTCTAATTTTTATTAGAAAAAAATGAATTAAATTAGATTCGGCAAAATTTTTTTCTTAAGGAAGAGTATAATACTATGGGAGGAGGATTAATGCAGCTTGTCGCCTATGGCGCCCAGGACGTCTATCTCACCGGAAACCCCCAGATTACTTTCTGGAAGGTTACTTACCGCCGCCACACAAATTTTGCCGTCGAATCTATTGAACAGACTTTCAACGGCCAGGCCGATTT
>Ga0075476_10000449_pt1 | contig 18196 bp, 17 predicted proteins | sample DEB08_DNA_5_FD_76339 | JGI IMG/M metagenome (GOLD analysis project Ga0075476, IMG submission 76339) | Aqueous microbial communities from the Delaware River and Bay under freshwater to marine salinity gradient to study organic matter... | ecosystem: Environmental > Aquatic > Marine > Coastal ...
ATAAAAAGCGAATTTGGACATGATGGATTTTTGCTAGAAACTGAGCAAGTCTCCAGTGTGGTTGAAAAAGCGCTAATAGCCCTGCGCCAAAAGGCAAAGTGATAAAAACTTTTAAGGCTTTTTTGAGTCTAAATTAAGTGCTAAACATATTTTTAACAGCTTTAATACTCTTGCCGACCGAAACTAGCGTGGTAGCTGATTCAGAGTTACAAGGCTGGCGGGTAGCAGGTCAAATGTATTTAGATGAGACTTTTACCGGTAGTGAAACCACAAAGCGAGTCGCTGCTACTTGTCAAAACTGTAAATGGCTAGTAACCAGCTATTGCAAAAGAGATAATCCGTTTCAGCAAATAAATAGTTGTGATCTTCCGGTATTAGGTTGTGAAACTGATTTGGGAAACGGGGTGAAGCACCGCGTTTGGCGCCAGGTGACAGTTGACGAAGATTGGCAAGATGTGGGTGTTGTCTGTATTACGCCTAAAGGTCCGGTAACTTCAAGAGTAGTTAGTGAAGTCATTCGAGAAGAAGCAGTCGTTTTTTTGCCACCATTGAATCCAACTAGTAGCCCGAAGGGTCAAGCATTGGTTAAGATGCCGGTTTATTTTTCTACAAATCAGCCAACTCGTTTTGGGCCAAAAATAGTTAATGTTGCTGGCTTTGAAGTTTTATTAACTGCGTATCCAACCTGGGTTTGGAGTTTTCAAGATCAGCAGGTAATTACAAAAAATCAGCAAATTTCTCATACTTGGAATAAATCTGGTCGCTACCTGGTTTCAGTGAATGCCAAGTGGGATGCAGATTGGCAGATTTTAGGCTCGAGTACGCGACCGGCGCCAAATTTGGAGCAACGATCGAATTTTTATCTGCAATTAAGACCTGCTTGGGGGCAGTTGACCCGCTAAAGGTGCAAGATTTGCGCCTCATGCAAGAATAACCCCACGACCTGCCGATTTGACAGGTCTTTTCGTACGTGACGAGTTGGAAGGCTTTTTATTTAAAGTGGCTAAAACAATAGAAAAACCAAAACCGAAGGCTAAGCCGGTTGCAAAAAAAATTGTTGAAAAACCAAAGCCAAAAGCTAAGTCGGTAATTGAAAAACCAAAAGCTAAACCAGCAGCAACAAAACCTGCTGCCAAAAAGATTGTTGAAAAGCCAAAACCAAAAGCCAAACCAAAAGCTAAAGAAGTTGTAGATAAACCAAAAGCTAAGCCAGCGGCTAAAAAAACAGCAGCTAAAAAACCAGCAGCCAAGAAGGTTGCTGAAAAACCAAAGCCCAAGGCAAAGCCCGTAGCTAAAAAACCTGCTGCTAAAAAAACTGTCGAAAAACCAAAAGCTAGGCCAGCGACTAAGAAACCAGCAGCAAAAAAGCCAGCAGCAAAAAAAGTTGCCGCAAAAAAGCCAGTAGTTAAAAAAGCTGCACCGAAAAAAACTGCTCCCAAACCAGCAAAAAAGTCTGCTCCCAAACCAGCAAAGAAGGTCGCAGCAAAACCTGAAAAGAAAGTTGCAGCAAAGCCTGCGAAACCTACGAAAGCTGCCAAACCAGAAGCTCCGGCTAAAGGTGCAAAGGGTAAAAAAGGAAAAGATGGCGAATACGCCAAAGTCGTAATGGTAGATGGCGAATTAGTTTCGGTCGAAGATGTTGAAGAAGTAGATCCAGCTGAATTAGTAGCAGTGGCAGTAGTTGAGGCTGAGGCTGAAGCAGATTTAGCTGAAGAATTAGAAATTATTGAGAAAGAAGGTGAAGGTTCACTTGGTTCAAGAGTTGATGAATCAGATGCCTTCGTAATCTCTGATACCGATGATGCCGATGAGCCAATTCAACAGGTAACTCAAGCTGGCGCCACTGCCGACCCTGTCAAAGATTACTTAAAGCAAATCGGAAAAGTAGCACTACTTAATGCTGAAGATGAAGTGGTCTTAGCTAAAAGAATTGAAGCAGGACTTTTTGCTGAAGAAAAACTAGATGCTGGTGGAATCAAAGATAAAAAACTATTAAAAGACTTGCAATGGATCGCTGAAGATGGCCGTAGAGCAAAAAATCACTTGCTTGAAGCTAACTTGCGTTTGGTGGTTTCCTTAGCAAAGCGCTACACCGGCCGCGGCATGCTCTTTTTGGATTTAATTCAAGAAGGAAACTTAGGTTTGATCAGAGCTGTTGAAAAGTTTGACTACACCAAGGGCTACAAGTTCTCAACCTATGCAACTTGGTGGATTCGTCAAGCAATTACTCGCGCGATGGCAGATCAAGCCCGCACCATTCGTATTCCAGTGCACATGGTTGAAGTTATTAACAAATTGGCTCGTGTGCAGAGGCAGATGTTGCAAGACTTAGGCCGCGAACCCATGCCAGAAGAATTAGCTCGCGAATTAGATATGACTCCTGAAAAGGTTGTCGAAGTTCAAAAGTATGGCCGCGAACCAATTTCTCTACACACTCCACTTGGCGAAGATGGCGATAGCGAATTTGGTGATCTTATTGAAGACTCTGAAGCTATCGTTCCAAGCGATGCAGTTTCATTTACGCTTTTACAAGAACAATTAGAGAGCGTGCTTGATACTTTAAGCGAGCGCGAGCGAGGGGTTGTGAGAATGCGCTTTGGTTTGACTGACGGTCAACCCAAAACCCTCGATGAAATAGGCCATGTCTATGGCGTTACCAGAGAGCGAATTCGTCAGATTGAATCTAAGACAATGAGCAAGTTGAGACACCCGTCTCGTTCACAGGTGTTAAGAGATTACTTAGATTAATTAATTCTGAGAAAGCTTTTCAGTCTCGTCGACATATTCAGTAGCGATCATGCGAAGCTTTTCTTCATGCTTGCGAGCGTGGTGGCCACAGAAGATTAAAGTTCCGCCGCTAGGCAAGGTGACTTTTACATAGCCTTGAGCCCCACAACGGTCACAACGATCGCTGGCACTTAGCGCAGTACTCTGAGTCAAAGTAGTCACTGTTAAAGCCTTTCTCGCTTTATCAAGTACATCATCCTTACATTTCGCCCGCCTGCAACCGGTAACCGAGGGGGAGTGTCGGTGATATCCATTACGTTCAACTTCTTGCGTGGCTAATGTATTCCCGCAGAAAAACCGCCAATAATAGGGTGAAAATAAGAAAGGCAAGTGAATTTTGGCTAAGGCCTCTTACGACGCAAAAGATTTATCGGTTCTCGAGGGATTAGACGCAGTTAGAAAGCGCCCCGGTATGTACATCGGCTCGACCGATGGACGCGGTTTGATGCACTGCGTGTGGGAGCTGATTGATAACGCAGTTGACGAAGCTCTGGCAGGTCACGCAAAAAATATCTATGTGACTTTGCACGACGATGGTTCAGTTTTTGTTGAAGACGATGGCCGCGGCATCCCGGTTGATATCGAACCGAAAACAAAACTAAGTGGTGTGGAATTAGTAATGACCAAGCTTCATGCCGGTGGCAAATTTGGCTCTGGTTCGTATACCGCTTCTGGTGGATTACATGGAGTGGGTGCGTCGGTAGTTAACGCTCTTAGCGTACGCATGGATGTTGAAGTAGACCGTGGAGGTAAAACCCATGCAATTAGTTTTAAGCGCGGGCACACTGGTACTTGGAATAAACCTGGCGCAAATGCCACTTTTTCTAAAGGCGGCGGATTAAAGGCTGTAAGAAAAACCAAGAGCGAGTATCACACTGGCACGCGAGTTCGGTTTTGGCCAGATCCAGAAATTTTTGTTAAAGATTTACACCTAGATGCTGCAGCACTTATGCAAAGAGCCAGGCAAACCGCTTTTTTAGTGCCGGGTTTAAGTGTTAGCGTTAAAGATTTAAGAGATGCTGAGCCAACCGAAGTTACTTATAAATTCAAGGGCGGAATTGCTGAATTCATAGATCACTTATCAAATGATGAGCCGGTAACTAGCGTCATCCGTTTGATTGGCTCAGGTAACTTTGTTGAAAACGTTCCAGTATTAGACGACGAAGGCCATATGGTGCCGCGCGAGATCGAGCGCGAAATGCATGTAGATATTGCAATGCGTTGGGGTAATGGATATGACACAGAAGTTAAGTCATTCGTAAACGTGGTAGCAACCCCGAAGGGTGGAACTCATGTTGCTGGTTATGAGCGTGCCATAACCAAAGTAATCAACGACCAATTAAAGGCGCAAAAAGTTTTAAAGCCCTCAGAAGATAACGTGCTAAAAGATGACGTACAAGAAGGTTTAGTTGCGGTAGTTAGTGTTCGCTTACCCGAGCCGCAGTTTGAAGGTCAAACTAAAGAAATTTTAGGAACCCCCGAAGCCTCAAAAATCGTAGCTAACGTGGTAACTAAAGAGTTAAATGAATGGTTTAAAAATCCTCCACGGGGAGATAAAGCCAAAACTAAGTTGTTATTAGAAAAAATCGCTAATGCAGCTCGCGCAAGAATTGCTGCTAGGACTTCTCGAGATGTGCAACGGCGAAAAAACGCCATTGAATCCTCTTCTTTGCCAGCAAAATTGGCAGATTGCAGAACTAATGAGGTAGAAAATTCTGAGCTCTTTATCGTTGAGGGCGACAGCGCATTAGGTACGGCAAAACTTGCTAGAAATAGTGAGTACCAAGCCTTGCTTCCAATTCGCGGCAAAATTTTAAACGTTCAAAAAGCCTCGATTGCTGATGTCTTAAAGAATGCCGAATGCACTTCAATCATTTCGGTAATTGGTGGTGGCTCTGGTAGAACTTTTGATTTAGAAAGCGTTCGCTATAGCAAAATCATCTTGATGAGTGACGCCGATGTGGACGGCGCTCATATTAGAACTTTGCTTTTGACGCTCTTTCACAAATACATGAGGCCGCTACTAGATGAAGGCAGAGTATTTGCCGCAGTCCCACCTTTGCATCGAATCGAAGTAATTGGCCAAGGTAAAAAGGCTAATGAAATTATTTATACCTATAGCGATGATGAAATGAATAAAATGATCAAATCAATCGAAAAAGCTGGCGGGAAAATTAAGCAACCAATTCAGCGTTATAAAGGTTTGGGTGAAATGGATGCGAAACAACTTCGCGAAACCACCATGAATCGCTCTACCCGCACCTTGCGCAGGATTACCGTAAGTGATGCAGAGATGGCAAGTGAAGTTTTTGATTTACTAATGGGTTCAGATGTAGCACCGAGAAAAGAATTTATCGTGCATGGTGCTGAAAAACTTGATCATTCAAGAATTGATGTTTAGTTAATCAACACTTCCTGAAGAGTGCCCAGGGAATAAGTGTGCCTCTGGGTTAATTGCTACTGCGGCATTGTTAACTGCAGTTGCCGCTTCACCAAAGCCAACTGAAATTAGGGCGACCTTGCCTTCGAAAGTTGTGATGTCACCAGCGGCAAATATTTTGTCAACATTAGTCATCATGCTGGAATTAACCACAATTCGACGCTTGTCTAGCTCTAAGCCCCATTCAGCAAGTGGGCCAATATTTGCCGTAAAACCTAATGCGGCAACCAAAGTGTCAGCTTTAAGTTCGGTAACGTCTCCACCCTTTACATTTTTAACAGCGACTTTTTCTATCTTGTCACTACCAAAAACTTCACTAATTTCACTCTCGAGATAAAAGGTAACTCCCAGTTTTTTAACTTGTTCTACAGACGCTTCATGAGCTCTAAAGGCATCTCTGCGGTGAACTAAAGAAACACTTTTTGCTATCGGATGAAGCGCAAGTGCCCAATCAAAAGCAGAATCACCACCACCCACGATGACCACGTCTTCATCTTTATGTAATTCAAAACTTGGCACAAAGTGAACTAAACCTTTACCTTGCCAACCTTCAGCAGCGGGTAGGGGGCGGGGTGTGAATTTGCCGATTCCGCCGGTGATGATGATGGCTTTGCAATTGATTTCATGATTTTCACTTTTAACGGTAAAAGATCCATCAGGGTTTTTAATTAATTCATTTGCAGTTTCACCGAGTACATAAGTTGGTTTAAAAGCTGCGGCTTGATCCATCAAATTTTTAATTAAATCTTTACCCTTTACCGCTGGGAATCCAGCTACATCAAAGATCAATTTTTCTGGATACATGGCAGTGATTTGACCGCCGGCTTCTTCTAAAGAATCAATAACCACAGTTGAAAGGCTTCGAAATCCTGCGTAATAAGCCGCGTAAATTCCAGCAGGTCCCGCACCTACGATCAAAAGGTCTGTATTTAAGAGTTTCATTAGCTAAGAGTTTAGTGCTTATTTGTTAAGTTAGCCTCGTGGTCGAATTTTTACTTATTTCACACGTATTGGCTGGAGCAGTAGCTCTTATATCTGCCTTCTTTGCAATCGTCACAGAAAAAGGAATGAGGGCTCATATTTTGCATGGCCGAATTTATTCAATTGCCATGGCTTATGTTGCGCTTGGTGCTCTCGCGCTATCAATCATTAGACCAAACCCATTTTTGTTTGCAATTGCGCTTTTTAGCGGTTTTATGGTTTGGACTGGGTACCGCACCGCTAAAAATAGATCTGGTGAAACTACCAAGCTTGAAATTAATTCGAGCTATGCAGGTGTCGTTATTGTTTTGTTAATGCTTGGGTACGGTGGATTTCTTATCGCTCAAGGCAATTTGATGGGAACAGTTTTATTTGTATTTAGTGTTGTAATTATTGGATACCTAATTGAAGATTTTCGCTCAATCAAAAACGGCTTTGCCAAGGGCAAAAAAAGAATTGCCAAACACTTGCAGAGAATGCTGGGAGGCACTATCGCGACCATTACGGCAGTGCTAGTCCAGCAAGTTGCCCCGCGGGTGGCAGATTCAACTTGGCTTGAGGTGCTTATTTGGCTTGGACCCACAATTGTTATAACCCCGCTAATTTTTTATTGGAGCAACAAAACCCTTAAGCCGGTAAGCAAGTAACTCAGGCGTAATCTACTTTCCATGTCAAATCAGATTGATTGGAATCTTTTACGTGCTGAGGCTAAATCGGCCATGGCTAAGGCTTATGTGCCATATTCGAAATTTCCAGTAGGCGCGGCAGCGTTAGTTGATGACGGCAGAGTTATCTCAGGTTGCAATGTTGAAAACGCTTCTTATGGACTAACCCTTTGTGCTGAATGTGGATTGGTTTCAGAATTAATTAAATCTGGAGGCGGTCGCTTGGTTGCATTTACTTGTACCGGGGCAAATGATGATCGCTTGATGCCTTGTGGCAGGTGTCGGCAGTTGTTATACGAACATGGTGGTAAAGAATTATTAGTAGATCATCATGACGGGATTAAAACTTTGAATGAACTATTGCCCAGCGCATTTGGGCCGGAGGATTTAAATTGAAGCCACTAGGAATCATTGCGGGCACTGGATTTTATTCAATTGATCACATTGAAAACCCACGTGAAAAAGTTTTGTTAACCGAATACGGTAAAGCAAAAGCTTTTCATGGCACCTGGCATGATCGTGAAGTTTATTTCCTTACTCGCCATGGGGTAGACCATTCAGTTCCACCTCACAAAATTAATTACCGAGCCAATATTCAAGCCTTAGTTGATTTTGGAGTAGAAGACGTATTAGCAGTAAATGTAGTTGGGGGAGTTGACCCTAAATTGCCAGTTGGTGGTTTGCAAATCATGGAGGACTTCTTAGATTTCACTAAGAATCGGATTTCGACTTTTCATGATGGGGAAGACGGGGTAATCCATACTGAGATGACCAATGCTTATAACAAAGATTTAAGAGAAGTCGTTTTACAAGCGGCTAAAAACGTAGGGATTGAAGTCGCTAAAGGCGGAGTGTATGCCTGTTTTGATGGGCCAAGATTTGAAAGTGCCGCAGAAATAAAGATGACTTCAATTTTGGGAGGCACCGTTGTTGGAATGACCGGGGTGCCAGAAGTTACTTTGGCTGCCGAAAAAAGTTTGCGCTATGCCGCCTTAAGTTTGATCGTAAATCCAGCAGCAGGCTTAAGTGATGAAGTTATTGAGGTTGATGAGATAGATCGAATTATAAAAACTACTGGTGAAAAAGTAATTAAAATCATCGATGAATCTATAAGGCTTTTGAGTAATAAATGACTGAGCTATTAGTAAAAAATGCTCGTTTTGTCATTACGGTGGATGCTGAATTTAAGATTCTTGAAAACCAAGACATCTTTATAGATCAAAAAAAAATTGTTGAAATAAAAAAATCAGTTGCAGATAGCACTGCCGATCAAGTAATTGATGCATCAGGTTTATTAGTGATGCCAGGCTTAATAAACACCCACACACATCTGCCGATGACTTTACTTAGGGGTATTGCTGAAGATGTGGATTTGCAAGGATTCCTAGAAAAAGTTTGGGCAGAAGAAGCTCGCATCATGGATGCCGCAGGTTGTTTAATTGGGGCGAGGCTCGGTGCTTTAGAAGCATTACTTTCTGGCACTACCTGTGCTGTTGATATGTATCTACATCCAAAAGAAACTCATCAAGGAGCAGTAGAAGTTGGTTTACGACATGTAAATGGTCCGGTATTTTTTGAGTTTCCTGGCCCAGACAACAAGCAATGGCCAGAAAGAATTGCTGAAGCCAAAGCGTGGCCCAATGTTGTTTCTGAAATCGGTGGGCCCGAAGTTCCTATTTATTTGATGCCGCACTCTACTTATACGGTATCTCCAGAAAAGTTAAGTGAAATATCACAAGTCGCTAAAGAAGTTAAGGCGAGAATTCATACCCATGTTTCTGAAAACCTGGCAGAAAATGAAGATGTAATAAGTCGATTTCAAGCAACGCCATCTCAGGTACTTGCTGCTACTGATAACTTAAAGAATTCGCTTTTAGGTCATAGCGTTCATCTAAGTGATGATGATTTGAATCTGATTAAATCGAATAACGCCTCTCTAGCGCATTGCCCGGGAAGCAATTTAAAGCTAGCGAGCGGCGCATTTGACTGGGATAGCCGGCGTAATCATCAAATCAACGTCACGCTCGGAACCGATGGCTGCTCTAGTAGCAATGACCTAGACATGTTTAATGTGATGCGCTTGGCGGCTAATTTGGCAAAGCTTGTTAAAGAAAATCCAAAGGCAGTTTCAGTTGATGAAATTATTTACGCGGCAACTCAAGCTGGGGCTAAGGCAATTGGATTAGGCGACAAGCTTGGCTCAGTAGAAGTAGATAAATATGCTGATTTGATCATGTTGGATTTAGCAGCTCCGCATTTGACTCCAATGAGAAATCCCGCAGCTTTGGTCGTATATGCCGCAGGTCGCAGCGATGTTAAGCACGTATTAGTTGATGGAAAGCTCGTGATTGAAAATCGTAGAAGCACTAGGGTTGAGATTGATGAAGTTATTCAAAGCGCTAAAGAAAAAGTGAAGCAAGAATGAGTTTTTCAGATCTCACCAACCACGTAGCTCTAGTTACTGGGGCAAGTGGAGGATTGGGCAAAGTAATCGCACATGAATTATCGATGGCCGGAGCTACTGTTGCGGTGCATTACTTTCGAGATGAAGATGGAGCTCTAGAAACCGCGCGGCACCTAAAGCCAAATGCAAACCCCCATCATGTATTTCAAGCAGATCTTTCTATCGATGAAGTTGATGAGGTAAGTAAAGCCTTAATTGAGCAGGTTAAATTCAAATTAAGTGACATTACGATTTTAGTAAATAATGCCGCCGATCAAATTCTCTCTTCAATAAATGAAATGGATAGCGAATCTTGGAGTGCTATGCAAAACTCCACTCTGCGTTCTGCGGTTTCTTTATCTAGAGCGGCTAGTGTCCAAATGCTCCCGGGCAGTTCAATTATTAATATTTCTTCAGTTGAGGCAGTGGCGCCTTTCATAAATCATTCGCATTACGCGGCGGCAAAAGCTGGGTTAGAAGCTTTTACAAAATCCAGCGCGAAAGAATTTGCCAAAGGTGGAATTAGAGTTAATGCAGTTCGGCCAGGATTAATTGATCGAGAAAATTTAGAGATTGATTGGCCAGCAGGTTTAAGTGCATGGAATGCGCGTAGCGCCCTAGCAAGGCCAGTAGGAGCACAAGAAGTTGCAAACGCGGTTAGGTTTTTGGCTTCAGAAAGTGCTAGTGGCATAACAGGTGAAATACTTACAGTAGATGCGGGGTGGTTAATCGGATGAATATGGTCGACATAATCGTGGCAAAGCGCGATAAGAAGAGCTTAAGTAAAGAACAGATTCAATGGTTTATTGAAAATTTCACAAATAATAAAATTCCAGATGAACAAGCCGGGGCACTTTTGATGGCTGTCTTTTTTAACGGTTTGGTTGAAGATGAATTAGATACCTGGGTCAAAGCAATGATTGATTCTGGTGAGAGATTAGACCTGAGCAAAGTTTCTAAACCAACTGTAGACAAACATTCAACTGGAGGAGTTGGTGACAAAGTTTCTTTGCCGCTGGTTCCAATTGTGGCTGCTTGTGGTGCAGCCGTTCCCCAATTAGGCGGTCGCGGTTTAGGTACCTTTGGTGGCACCATCGACAAAATGGAAACAATTGCCGGTTGGCAGGCACAAATTCCAAATGAAAATTTAGTGAAGCAATTAAATGAAATCGGTGGGTTTATTGCTCAACCAGGGGATAATTTAGCCCCGGCAGATCGAAAGATGTATTCCTTCAGAGATGTCATAGGTTGCGTTGAATCAATTCCGTTAATTTCATCTTCAATCATGAGCAAGAAGATTGCTGAAGGCACCGCGAATTTAGTGCTAGATGTGAAAGTTGGCCGTGGTGCTTTTATGAAAGATATTTCACAAGCACGTCACTTAGCCGAAACGATGGTAAAAATTGGAAACAATGCTGGGGTGAAAACCGTTGCTTTGCTTACTCAAATGAATACACCTTTAGGCAATGCTGCGGGCAACGCACTAGAAGTAACAGAATCAATAGATGTCTTGCAGGGTAAGGGACCGAAGGATTTGACCGATTTGGTTTTAATTTTGGCTAGAGAAATGTTGCAATTAGCAAATATTGATAAAGACCCCCAAAGTGTAATTCAAGACGGTTCTGCATTGAAAGTTTGGAATGAAATGGTTAAAGCCCAAGGTGGCGATTTGTCGCAAGCGATACCGGTGTCTAATGATGTAAGACACTTTCTTGCAGATAAATCCGGTTACATCTCAGATCTAGATGCTTTCAAAGTTGGTTTAAGTGCCTGGCATTTAGGGGCTGGCCGAACTAAAAAGGAAGATGAAGTTAGCAAAACCGCCGGAATCGTTTGCCTAGCTAAAGAAGGCGACAAAGTTGAAAAAGACCAGCCAATTTTTGAAATCCACGTAGATGACCCGGCTCGCTTCACTCAAGCTGAGGTAGCACTTCAAGGAGCCGCCATCATCTCGCCAGAGCCGGCCCGAGAGAGAGATCTAATACTCGAACGTATCGCCTGAAACACCAGTAACAGAGTTAACATAACAAAAGAATTACAGTTGATTTAAGTAGGCCCAATTCACTCATAAACTTGAAATCTCGGCGTAATGTTACCCGGGTAAATTAAGAATCTAATTTCAAATTGAAATTAGTAATTAAGGAGAGCTAATAAATGCGACGCATGCGTATCTTGGCGGGAGTTTCACTTCTTGTCTTATTGCTAGCAGCTTGCAGTAGTTCAACTGATTCTGATTCCGCTTCCTCAACTGAGGACTCGACTGCTACTGAAGTTGAAGCAACAACTGAAGAAGCTACGGAGCTAGATGATTCGAACTGTGCTTCTGCAGAAGTATTTTGCATTGGTCTAGTAACTGACATCGGAAAGGTTGACGATAAATCATTCAACCAATCTGCATGGGAAGGTGCAGTAGCAGCAGCCGAAAGCACTGGTGGCTTTGCTAAGTATGTCGAAACAGTTGACACTAAAGATTATGCAAATAACATTGCACAATTCACAGACAAGAGCTACGACGCGATTGTTACCGTAGGATTCTTGATGGCCGAAGCGACAGTTGTTGCGGCAAAAGAGTATCCAGATACTCACTTCATCGGTGTTGATCAATTCATCGGAGAAGAGATACCAAATCTAACTGGTCTCATTTTCCCTGAAGATCAAGCAGGTTACGCCGCAGGTTACCTTGCAGGATTGATGACAAAGACCAATAAACTTGGACAAGTACTTGGCCTTGAAATCCCTCCAGTTCAAAAATTCGCCCTAGGATTTGAGGCTGGTGCTAAGGCTGCTAATTCAGCAGTAACAGTTACGACCGTGTATCACCCGCCGGCGGACAACGGCTTTGCTGACCCTGTATGGGGTGGACAAGAAGCACGTAAGCAATTGGATCAAGGTGCAGACGTGATCTTCGCTGCAGGTGGTGGAACCGGTAACGGTGGCCTCATCGAAATTGCCAAAGATCCAGGCGCTGGTGAATCTGTGTTCTGTATCGGTGTAGATGCCGATCAGTGGGGAACCGTTCCTGAAGCACAGCCTTGCTTGATAACTTCAGCAATGAAGTTGATTACTGACGGAACTTCCACTCTCTTGGGTCAAGTTAATGATGGCTCAATTGCTGGTGGAAACTACGTCGGATTGACGGGCTTGGCTCCATACCACGACTTCGATAGCGTCATTCCTGACGATGTTAAAGCTGCAGTGGATGAAATCGTAGTCGGCTTGAAAGACGGCTCAATTCAGACTGGCGTTACCCTGTAACTTCTAAAGTCTGAAAACTAAACTAAGTGCGGGGCGTAACTGCGCCCCGCCTTGGTAATAAAAAGGGGTGATTGTTTGCAAACTGAAACGGACGCAAAAAAGTTACACCCCTCTCTGGAATATTTGATAAAAAAACAGTCTTTTATCGTTCCGATCATTGCAGTCATTGTCGCACTAATCATTGGCTCAGTTTTAATTTACTTTCAAGGCGCAAACCCCATTGGTGCGTATAAGACAATCTTACAGGCATCGCTGGGCAACGAGAGAGGTTTGATTCGAACTCTCGAGAAAACAACCCCGCTTATTTTGGCTGGATTGGCAGTTGCGGTGGCACTGAGAGTTGGATTGTTCAACATTGGTGCACAGGGACAACTAATCATGGGAGCTTTTTTTGCTACTTGGGCAGGTTTTACATTTACTAATTTGCCTGCTTTGATTCATATTTTTGTGGGATTGCTCGCGGGCATTATTGCAGGCGGACTTTGGGCCGCAATTGCAGGAATCTTAAAGGCTTACCGCGGTGTCCACGAAGTTATCTCGACCATCATGCTCAATAGCATCGCAATTGCCATTTTGGATTACTTAGTGAATTATCCTTACAAAGAACCTGATCAGCCGTTGCCCAGAACTGTTCCAATTCTCGAATCGGCGCAACTTCCAAAAATTGGATTTGTTCCTGTCGGGTTTATTTTGGCTCTACTAGTAGCAACTTTTATTTCTTGGCTGATAAACAGGACAACAACTGGATTTAGGTTTAACACGGTCGGAGCCAATAAATTTGCTGCAGCGTACGCTGGAATAAAAATTAAATATGTTGTGGTTAGCTCAATGCTGCTAAGTGGCGGGCTAGCTGGATTGGGTGGTGCGATTGAAACTCTCGGTATCACGTATCGTTTTGAGCCCGCCTTTAACAAGGGACTTGGTTTTGACGGCATCACTATTGCACTTCTTGCCCGGGCTAATCCGTTAGCTACTATCCCAGCAGCTTTTTTGGTTGGAGTTTTAAGAAGTGGTGCACCGACTTTGCAGTTTGATTATGGGCTTGAACCCGAGATAGTTGATCTATTGCTGGCCCTCACGCTTCTTTTTGTTGCTGCTCCAATTCTAGGAAAATTGATTTTCAGAAAACGAGCAGAGAAATCTGAAAATGTCTCTTCAGGATGGGGCTCATGAGTAAGTTTCTTCAGCGCCACCAAAAGGCGGTACTTTCTACGTTACTGGTGATTGTAATCGCATATGGATTCTACTTTTGGGATTCAGTTAGAACTACATCGATTTTAAACTTCTCGTTGAGTTATGCGTTACCACTGATTTTGGCAGCGATGGTGGGAATTATCGGAGAGCGAAGCGGAGTGGTAAATATCGGTATTGAGGGGCAAATGCTTCTCAGCGCTTTTGTAGCTTTTTTCGCTGCAGTTGCCACCGGAAGCCTAATAATTGGAGCCTTTTTAGGTATGGCCTCGGGCTTACTAGCTGGTGCTTTTTTGGGTGTAGCGGCAGTTAAATGGGAAATGGATCAAATCATTGCTGGTGTTGTGATAAATATAGTTGCCGCTGGAATAACTTCTTTTTACTACACACCCGGTCAATCCTTGCCAGCAATAGTTCCTCGAATAGAGATTCCATACTTGTCACAAATTCCGTTAATTGGTCAGGTGTTTTTCAACAAAAGTATTTTTGTTTATGCAACATTGATTTTGGTAGTAGTTCTACAGGTGATGCTATTCACTTCAAAGTGGGGATTGCGAACTCGTGCGGTCGGCGAGTACCCCAGTGCGGCTGATACCGCGGGAATAAATGTTTATCGAACGCGCATTTTAAATGTTGCAATCGCTGGTGTATTAGCAGGAACCGCCGGTGCATACCTTTCATTAGATGCCGCAGGTTGGTTTGAGAGAGGTTTTACTGCAGGCCGAGGATTCTTGGCATTAGCGATAATGATTTTTGGAGCCTGGAATCCCTTTGGCGCGATGGCAGCTGCACTCTTTTTCGGATTCGCTAGTGGAATGGCAAGTCAATTACAAGCTGACGAAGTAATAAATATTCCGCAACAGTTAATTAACATGCTCCCGTATGTAATGACTTTAATTATTCTCTCCTTAGCAGCAGGAAAGGTTCGACCTCCAGGCGCTGTTGGACAACCTTATAAAAAGGAGGGTTAACAGTGACTGCATTACTAGAAGTGAGGTCTGTTTCAAAACAATTTCCTGGCGTACTGGCAAATGACAATATTTCGCTTACGGTTAATCCAGGAGAAATCGTTGCTTTATTAGGTGAAAACGGAGCAGGGAAATCGACTTTAGTAAAAATGATTTATGGGCTGTATCCACCTGATTCTGGTGAAATTTATTTTGATGGAAAAAAGGTTGAAATACAGTCACCAAAACAAGCAATCGATCTGGGTATTGGCATGGTTCATCAGCACTTTCAATTGGTGCCAGTTTTTAGTGTTGCAGAAAATGTGGCTTTAGGCGCCGAAAAGAAACACTTAGGTCTTTATGATTCTCGACAAGCAGAAAATGATGTAGCCAAATTAAGCGAAAAATATGGATTAGTTGTTGACCCTTCGGCAAAAATAGAAGACCTGCCAGTGGGAACCCAACAAAGAGTGGAAATTTTAAAAGTTCTTTATCGTGATGCGAAGTTGTTAATTTTGGATGAGCCAACCGCCGTTTTGACTCCACAAGAAACCGATGAATTACTAGAAGTAATGCGCGGGTTTGCTAAGCAAGGGGTTGGCGTTATTTTTATTACCCATAAATTGAGAGAAGTTTTGGCGGTAGCTGATCGAGTAGTGGTTTTGCGCAACGGAAAATTGGTGGGCGAAACTAAACCAAGCCAAACAGACCAATCGGGATTAGCGCAGATGATGGTCGGCCGACCGGTGGTGTTAGACGTTAAAAAAGAACCTGCGCAACCAAAAGCTGAAGTTTTAAAGATTGAAAACTTAGTGGTAAAAGACGATCGGAATCTGGTTTCAGTAAATAATCTTTCACTATCTGTTAGAGCCGGTGAAATTGTTGGAATCGCAGGAGTCGAAGGAAACGGACAGCGAGAATTGGTGCAAGGGATCACTGGCCTTAGAAAAATTGAATCTGGAAAAGTTCTTATCAATAATAAAGACGCAACTGATGCGTCACCGCATCAAGTGCATGAAATGGGGGTGGCTCACGTTCCAGAAGATCGCGAACGAGATGGCTTAGTCGCCTCTTATTCGATAGCCGACAACCTCGTGCTAAATAGATTTGATGAAGCGGAATTCTCTAGGAGAGGAGTTCGGCAATCCGGACCAATAAAGAAACTTGCTGGTTCATTAGTTGATAAATTTGACGTTAGAACTCCATCAATTGAAACTAGAGCTGGCTCACTCTCTGGTGGAAATAAGCAGAAACTAGTGATCGCTCGTGAATTAGCTTGGGAACCAGAACTATTAATTGCGGCTCAACCAACACGTGGCGTTGATGTTGGCTCTATAGAATTTATTCATAATCAAATCGTTCAAGCTCGAGATAATGGAGCTGCTGTATTATTGGTTTCTGCAGAGTTAGATGAAGTTTTGGGATTAGCAGATCGTGTTGCAGTTATTTACGCTGGAAAAATTGTTGCCGTACTGGATCAAAAAGACGCAGAGCGTAACAAAGTTGGTAGATTAATGGCCGGTGGAGATCTTAATTGAATAAATATCAAGACTTTTCCACAAAGCAATTAGAAGCAGAAGAGCAACATTTAAGTTTTGATAGTTTTTCGCACAACCAAGCACTAGCGCTAGGTCAGTTTGCCATTTCAATTATTCAAGATGCGCCCATTGCCATGGAGGTTAGAAAAGGCAATCATTTGGTCTTTAAAGCCAGCATGCCGGGCACCTCGCAAGATAATGATTGGTGGCTAAATAGAAAGTTCAAGGCAGCTGATCGATTTGGTCATTCCAGTCTTTGGGTCAAAAAGAAATTTCAAGAAATGGGCCAAGACTTTGAAATTGACTCTGGTCTAGACCAAGATTTATACGCGGCGCATGGCGGGGTAGTTCCGATCATTGTTAAAGGAACCGGCATGGTTGGCGGTATTGGAATTTCTGGATTACCAGACGTAGAAGATCACCGGTATGCTGTGGAGATACTAGAAAAGTTCAAAAATAAATAATTGAGGAATCTTGAGCAGTAATTTAAGTTTAGAAGTTATAAAGTCCTTGCCGAAAGTGGTTTTACATGACCATTTAGACGGGGGAGTTCGCCCAGCAACAATTGCCGAGTTGGCTAAAGAAACCGGATATGACAAGTTACCCACTCAAGATCCAGTCGCACTTGCTAATTGGTTTCGAGAAGCTTGCGATTCTGGTTCATTAGAAACTTACCTAGAAGCTTTTGTGCACACAGTTGGGGTAATGCAAACTCCTGCAGCAATTGAAAGAGTAGCTTTTGAAGCGGTTGAAGATTTAGCTAATGATGGTGTGGTTTATGCCGAAATCAGAATGGCGCCAGAATTATTGCAAGAAAAAGGCCTTTCGTTAGATGAAGTGGTCGAACAGATGCTTGCTGGGTTTAAGCGTGGTGAGAGAGAAATGCAGGCACAAGGCAAAACCATTCGAATTGGTTTATTGCTTACAGCAATGCGCACTGCAGCACGCAGCAGTGAAATTGCGCAACTTGCAATTAAATGGCGAGATAAAGGTGTGGTTGGTTTTGATATTGCCGGAAAAGAAGCGGGCTACCCACCAACGCGTCATTTAGATGCCTTTGATGCAATTCGCCAAGCAAATTTTCACATGACAATTCATGCCGGTGAAGCTTTTGGATTACCTTCAATTTGGGAGGCGGTGCAAATTTGTGGCACCGATCGCTTAGGACATGGAGTAAGAATTGTCGATGATATTACTTTCGACAGCAATAACAGTCCAATACTCGGGCCAATGGCGGCTTATGTAAGAGATAGAAGAGTGCCACTTGAAATGTGCCCGTCCTCAAACGTGCAAACTGGAGCTGCGAAAAGTATCAAAGAGCATCCAATTTCACTTTTGAGAAAGCTGCAGTTTCGAGTTACCGTAAATACAGACAATCGCTTAATGAGTGATACTTTTATGAGCAAAGAAATGTATCTCTTAGTTCATGAAGCAGGCTTTACTTTAAAAGATCTACAGTGGCTAACGGTGAACGCGATGAAGAGTGCTTTTATACCTTTTGATGAACGCTTAGCGTTAATTAATGAGGTTATAAAGCCCGGGTATGCAAAAGTTGCTAAAGATCAAGGAATAACTTTTTAATACCCTCTTGGGTGCCAGACAGTTTTGATTTCTAGCCAAGCTTTAATTCGATTCAAACCTAGATTGCCAGCTTTTGCTGGGCGCAAAACTCTTTTCAGATTTTCAGCGGCGGCTTGTTCTAAGCTTATAGCCAATTCTTTATTTGCTACACCCGTAAAATCAATCGCGTTCACATCAGAATGAGCGGCCAAGTGGGGCGCCACTTCTGCAATATCGCAGGTCAAAATATTTACCACCCCTGCAGGCACGTCACTTGTTGCCAGTGACTCAGCCAAGCTGATTGCAGCCAATGCAGAATTTTTTGCTACCAAAACTACGCAACTATTACCTGAAACGATTGCCGCGGCAATCGCCTCAACTAATGAATA
>Ga0075476_10000457_pt1 | contig 18004 bp, 17 predicted proteins | sample DEB08_DNA_5_FD_76339 | JGI IMG/M metagenome (GOLD analysis project Ga0075476, IMG submission 76339) | Aqueous microbial communities from the Delaware River and Bay under freshwater to marine salinity gradient to study organic matter... | ecosystem: Environmental > Aquatic > Marine > Coastal ...
TCGGCGGGGGCGCGCTGCTCGTCCTTGTCGGGCTCGCGATCGCGACGGGGCTCTGGGCGCGGTGGATGGTCGCGCTGCGGCCGCTCATCTCCGGGGTCGAGCTGCCGATCTGACGATCGCGGCCGCCGCGGCGGCGTGGCTAGCCTCGGTCTGGCGGGGTCGCGGTCCCGGGCGGAGGCGAGCGTGCGGGTCCTGATCACCGGTGTGGCCGGGTTCATCGGCATGCACGTCGCGGAGCGCCTGCTGGCCCGGGGCGACGAGGTCGTCGGGTTCGACAGCCTCAACGCGTACTACGACCCGACGCTGAAGGAGGCCCGGCTCGCGCGGCTCGCGCCGCACGACGGCTTCACGTTCGTCCGCGGGCACCTCGAGGACCGGGCCGCCGTCGAGGAGGTGTTCGCCGAGCACCGTCCGGACCGCGTCGTCAACCTCGCCGCGCAGGCCGGGGTCCGGTACTCGATCGAGGATCCGCGGGCCTACGTCGACGCCAACCTCGTCGGGTTCGCGAACGTCCTCGAGGGCTGCCGCGACCTCGGGGTCGAGCACCTCGTCTACGCCTCGTCCTCCTCCGTCTACGGCGCGAACACGAAGCTGCCGTTCGCCGTATCCGCCGCCGTCGACCACCCGGTCTCGCTGTACGCGGCGACGAAGAAGGCCAACGAGCTGATGGCGCACACCTACAGCCATCTGTTCCGCATCCCGACGACCGGTCTGCGCTTCTTCACCGTGTACGGCCCGTGGGGCCGGCCCGATATGGCGCTGTTCCTGTTCACCCGCGCCATCCTCGCAGGCGAACCGATCCGCATCTTCAACCACGGCCGCATGCGACGGGACTTCACCTTCATCGACGACATCGCCGAGGGTGTGGTCCGGGTGCTCGACCGCCCGGCCGCGCCGGACCCGGCGTTCGACGCCGACGCCCCCGACCCGGCGACGTCGAGCGCGCCGTACCGGCTGTACAACATCGGGAACGACCGGCCGACCGAGCTCGAGCGGTACGTCGAGGTCCTCGAGGCCGAACTCGGCGTCCCGGCGATCCGTCAGTACAAGGACATCCAGCCCGGCGACGTCCCCGCGACCTGGGCCGACGTCGACGCCCTCCGCCGCGACGTCGGGTTCGTCCCGGCGACGCCCGTCGAGGAGGGCGTGCGCCGGTTCGTCGCCTGGTACCGGGAGTTCCACGGGGTCTGACGCGCTGTCCGAGCATGCCCTCGAACCGCTCGCCGGAGGCCCGTCCCCGGCCCGTCGGTACCCTCCCCCCGTGAGCCGTCCCGACTCCGCCGCCCCGCCCGTGATGGACCCGCCGGTGCGGCGGGCCGCGCCACCCCCGGGCCCACGCCCGCCCCACCGCGTCGTCCTCGACGCGGTCGCGATGGCCTGGCGGACGCTCACCCGCATGCGCACCGCCCTCTGGCTGCTGTTCGGCCTGGCGCTGCAGTCGGCCGTCGCGACCGTCGTCCCCCAGGCGCCGAACGTGCCCGGCACGGTCCGGGCCTGGCTGGCCGGGGAGGAGGGGCCGGGCGCCGGCGTGTCGGGGGTGCTCGACGCCCTCGGCGCGTTCGACGTCTACGGCTCGACGATCTTCCTGGCGTTCCTGCTGCTGCTGTTCCTCAGCCTGACGGCCTGCCTCGTTCCGCGGATCCGCGGCTGGTGGCGGCTGGTCCGACGCTCGCAGCCGCCGCTGCTGCGGGCCGCCGCCCCCGACGACGTCCGGGCGGGCGTCCTCGTCGGCGGCGACCGCGACGCGGCGCTGGCCGCCGCCCGCGAGGTGCTGTCGGACCGGATCCTCGGCGTGGCGCGGTGGCGGGTCCGGACCGCGCCCGACCAGGTGGCGGCCGAGACGGGGCTGTGGTCGCGGGAGGGCGGCAGCCTCGCGTTCCACCTCTCGTTCTACGCGCTGCTCGCCGCGATCGTGCTGGGGCAGCTGACGTCGTTCGAGGGTCAGCGGGGCGTCGTCGAGGGCGAACCCGGCTTCGTCGACGCCGCGGTCTCGTACTGGACCTACGACCCCGGCCGGTGGTTCCCCGAGGACGCGCACGCCGGGTGGCGGCTGGACCTCGCGTCGTTCGAGGTCGACTGGATCCGCGATCCGCTCGCCCCGGGCGCCGGCCAGCCGACCGTGTTCCGCTCGGAGGTCGACGTCACGCGGCCCGATGGGACCGTCGAGCGGGCCGTCGTCGAGGGGAACCGGCCGCTCGTCGTCGACGGCCGCAAGATCCACCAGCTCGACTGGGGGTACGCGCCGCGGGTCGTCGTGCGCCAGGGTGGCGAGGTCGTCCACGACGGCTGGGTCCCGACGCTGGCCGGCACCGGCGTGTTCTCTGGTGCGGTGAAGGCCCCGGCCGCCGAGCCCGACGTCGGCCTCGAGCTGTACCTCTACCCCTACGCCCCCGACGGGCCCGACGGGCCGCGGCTGACCGGTGCGCCCTGGGCCGAGGCACCGGTGCTGCTGGCCTGGCAGTGGCGGGGCGACCTGCAGCTCGGGGCGACCCAGCAGACGATCACCGAGCTCGACGTGTCGCGGCTGGACCTCGAGGGCGCGGCCTGGTTGCGACCCGGCGACGTGACCGCGTTCGGCGACGTCGAGGTGGAGTTCGTCGAGCTGCGCCGCTGGGTCGGGTTCCAGGTCTCGCGCCGGCCGCAGGTGCCGGGGCTGCTCGCGGCCTCGGCGCTGCTGACGCTGGGGCTGGTCACGGCGCTGTACGCGTACCGCCGCCGGATCTGGGTGCTGGCTGAGCCGGCGCCCGGAGGGCCTGACGGGACGCCCCGTACCCTCCTGACCGTCGTCGGACGCGCGTTCCAGCGGCCCGACGCCGCCGCCGAGGAGCACGCCCGGCTCGTCGACGAGCTCGCCCGACGCACCGGAGGGACGCGGACGTGACCGACGCCCAGCTGGCCGACCTCTCCCGCGTCCTGTACTCGCCGGTGACGCTGGCGCTGTACACCGCGGCCGCCATCGCGCTGCTGGCCGCGCTGTCCCGGACCGTCGGCGGCGAGGTCGCCCGCGGCGGGGCGCTGCGCCGGCTGGGGCGCGTGCTGGCCGCCGCCGGGATCGCGGCCCACGTCGCCCACGAGGTCGTCCGCGGGCTGGCCCAGGACCGGCTGCCCCTCGGGAACATGTTCGAGGTCACGTCGCTGATGGCGCTCGTCGGCGTCGCCGGCGGGCTGTGGTACCTGCGGACGCGCCGGCGGCCCGAGCTCGAGGGGTTCGTGCTGCTCGGCGGGACGCTGCTGCTGGGGTTGGCGCTCCTGATGTACGCCGAGCCGGGTCCGCTGATGCCGATCCTCACGACGTGGTGGCGGACCTTCCACGTCTCGCTGCTGGTCGGCGGGATGGGCGTGTTCGCCGCCGGGTTCCTGTTCACGGCGCTGTACCTGCTGCGGGTGCGGATCGACGGCCTGGACGCGGACGCTGGCGAGCACCGCGGGACGTCCCCGGCCGACGCGACGGTGCCGGAGGGTGGCCCGGTCGACGGCGGTGGGGCCGCGGTCGCCGTGCGGTCCGCGCCGGACGTCGCCGCGCTGCGCCGACGCATCCCGGCCGGCCGCCTCGCCGCCGGTGTGTTCCTCGGCGCCTCGACCGTGTCCTGGGTCTGGGCCGTCGCGCTCGAGCCGCTCTCGACCGGACTGGCGCGGATGCTGACGGTGAACGTCGCGCTCGTCGCCGCGGCGCTGCTGGCGCGGTGGTTCGCGCCGCACCTCCCGGACGCCGAGGTCCTCGACGGCATCGCGCACCGGACCGTCGCGTTCGGGTTCGTGCTCTGGACCGTCGGGACCATCGCCGGGGCGATGTGGGCCGAGCAGTCGTGGGGCCGGTTCTGGGGCTGGGACCCGAAGGAGACCGGGGCGTTCCTGACCTGGGTCGCGTACGCCGGGTACCTGCACGGTCGTGCGACCCGGGGCTTCCGGGGCGAGCGCGCGGCCTGGATCGGCGTCGGCGCGTTCGTCACGCTGATGGCGACCTACCTGGTGGCCAACTACGTGATCGTCGGGCTCCACTCCTACGCGGGGCTGTAGGCCTCCGTCGCGGCGCCATCGACCAGTCGCCGCCGTTCCTCGGCGGAGACCTTCCCCATCCGGTCGCGTGGGACGCGATCCACGACGAGCAGTTGCCGCGGGGCGTGGGCCCCGCCGAGCCGATCCCCGACCTGCGTTCGCAGGTCGGCGAGGGTGACGGGGGACCGCGTGACCACGACCGCGCGGACCGACGTCCCCCACTCGGGATCCGGCACCCCGACGACGACCGCGTCGGCGACGGCCGGATGCGTGCGAAGCACGTCCGCGACCGCGACCGGATCGACGTTCACCCCCCCCGTGACGATGACGTCGTCGGCGCGTCCGAGGACCTCGAGGTGTCCGTCCACGATGCGGCCGAGATCGGAGGTCGTGAGCCAGCCCTCGGCGTCCGTCATCGGCGTGCCGTCGAGTCGCCGTGCGGCCACCGAGGGGCCGCGCAGTCGGATGCGACCGCCGTGGGCGATCGTCACGTCCGTCCCGTCCAGCGGGGTCCCGTCGTAGACGCAGCCGCCGCAGGTCTCCGTCATGCCGTACGCGGTGACGATGCGGGCCCGGGTGGAGCGGGCCCGGTCCAACAGGGCGCCCGACGCCGGTCCACCGCCGACCAGCACGGTCCGGAAGCCGGAGAGGTCGTGGCCGGCGTCGAGCGCCCGGGTCAGCTGGGTCGGCACGACGGCGACGTGCTGCGCCGTCGTGGACGCCGCGGCCAGCGCCGCCGGGTCACCGGGATCGACGAGGACGGGGTCCGTGCCGAGCGCTCGGGCGCGGAGCAGGACAATCAGGCCCGCGACGTGACGGACCGGCAGCGCCAGCGCCCACCGTTCGCCGGGCGCGGCGTCCAGTCGGTCGTGGGCGGCGGCGACCGCGGCGTCGAGCGCCGCCCCCGGCAGCGCGACCGCACGAGGTGTCCCGGTCGACCCGGAGGTCGTCACCACCAGCGCCGTTCCGGTGGGGACCGATCCTCGGCCCTCGAGCGCCGCCGAGACCTCCGGCGGCAGCGTCGCCGCCGGGGCGTCCGGCGGGAGGACGACGGCGGCGCCGCCGTCGTCCCACACGGTCGCGAGGTCCGCCAGCAGCGCGGCCGGGTCGGCGTCGGAGAGGCGGCGGAGGGTCGTCATCCGATGAGTAGCGTAGGTGCGCGCCGAGCCGCCGGGCCGAGACGGACCGGGATGACGCGGCCGGGTCCGGACGAGGAGGGTCGCATGGCCCCGACGACCTTCGACCCGGCCCGCTGGGCGGTCGTCCCGGGGTTCGAGGACCTCACCGACGTCACCTACCACCGCGCCGTCGGCGACCCGGGCGGACGCGGGACGGTCCGTATCGCCATCGACCGCCCCGAGGTCCGCAACGCCTTCCGGCCCCGGACCGTCGACGAGCTGCTCCGGACCCTCGACCACGCGCGCCGCACCCCGGACGTCGCGACGGTGCTCCTGACCGGGAACGGTCCGTCGCCGAAGGACGGCGGCTGGGCGTTCTGCTCGGGCGGCGACCAGCGCATCCGCGGGCGCGACGGGTACCGATACGACGGCGAGGCCGCTCCCGCGGAACCGGCCGACCCCGGCGGCGCGGCGCACCTCGGTCGGCTCCACATCCTCGAGGTCCAGCGGCTCATCCGGTTCATGCCGAAGGTCGTGATCGCCGTCGTCCCGGGCTGGGCCGCGGGGGGCGGACACTCCCTCCACGTCGTCTGCGACCTGACCATCGCGTCCCGGGAGCACGCACGGTTCAAGCAGACCGACCTCGACGTCGCGTCGTTCGACGGCGGGTTCGGATCCGCGTACCTCGCGCGGCAGGTCGGCCAGAAGCGTGCCCGGGAGATCTTCCTCCTCGGCCGCGAGTACTCGGCGGACGAGGCGTACGCCTGGGGTGCCGTGAACGCCGTCGTCCCGCACGCCGAGCTCGAGGCGACGGCGCTCGCGTGGGCGACGGAGATCGCCGGGAAGTCCCCGACGGCGACCCGGATGCTGAAGTACGCCGTCAACCTCGCGGACGACGGGCTCGTCGGGCAGCAGCTGTTCGCCGGTGAGGCGACCCGCCTCGCGTACATGACCGACGAGGCGGCGGAGGGGCGCGACGCCTTCCTCGAGCGTCGCGACCCGGACTGGTCCCCGTGGCCCTACCACTACTGAGCGCCGGGGACCGCGCGTGAACGTCTGGGTCGAGGCGGCCCGGCCGCGCACCCTGCCGGCCGCGGTCGTCCCCGTCGCCGTGGGCACCGCCACCGCTTCGGCGCTCGGCGTCCCGATCGTGGCGGTCCGCGCGGCGCTGGCGCTGGTCGTCGCGCTGGCGCTCCAGGTCGCCGTCAACTTCGCGAACGACCTCTTCGACGGGCTCGCCGGCGTCGACACGGCGGACCGGCTCGGACCGCGCCGCGTCGTCGCGGCGGGACTGGTCGCGCCGGGCGTCATGCGCCGGGCGCTCGCGGCGGCGCTCGCGGTGGCCGCCGCCGCGGGCGGGGCGCTGGCGCTGCTCGTGGATCCGTGGCTGCTGCTCGTGGGTGTCGCCGCCGGCCTCGCCACCCTCGGCTACTCGGGGGGTCGGCGGCCCTACGCGTCCCGCGGGCTCGGCGAGGCGATGGTGTTCGTGTTCTTTGGACTCGTCGCGACCGTCGGGAGCGCGTTCGTCCAGACCGGACGGATCGATGCGCTGGCCGCCGTCGCCGCCGTGCCCGTCGGTCTGCTGGCCGTTGCCCTGCTGATGGTCAACAACGTCCGCGACGTCGACACCGACGCGGCCGCCGGGAAGCGGACGCTCGCCGTCCGCCTCGGGGGCCGGCGCTACGGCCACCTCTACGGCCTGCTCCTGGTCGCCGCGGTCCTGCTCGTCCTCCCCGTCGCCGCGGTGGCCCGGTCGCCGTGGCCGCTGCTCGGGCTCCTCGCCGCCGCGCCCCTCGCGGTCACGCTCCGTCGTGCGCGCGGCGCCGCTCGCGCCGAGGGGTCGGCGCGGGGCCCGGCCTGGATCGCGGCGCTCGAGGCCACCGCCCGGACCCAGCTGGTCCTCGGACTCGGCCTCGCCGGTGGGCTCGTCACTGCGGGCCGGTGGTGACCGACCTCCCGGTCTCGGCGTCGGTCGACGCGGCCCCCGTCGACCCGCGCCTCGCCGAGCTCGGGATCGACGCGGCGGTGCCGTTCCGCGTCGCGACGACGACCCGGTTCCGGGGGGTGACCCACCGCGACGGCTGGCTGCTCCACGGCGCGGCCGGGTGGGCCGAGTTCAGCCCGTTCCCGGAGTACGCGGCGCCCGTCGCGGCATGGTGGCTCCGCGCCGCCGTCGCCGCCGCGACGAGCCCGTCACCGCCGGCCCTGCGCGACGCCGTGGAGGTCAACGTGACCGTGCCGGCCGTCGGACCGGTCGACGCCGCGGCCCGGGTCGAGGCCTCGGGGTGTCGCACCGCGAAGGTCAAGGTCGCCGAGCCGGGTCAGACGCTCGCGGACGACGAGGCCCGGGTCACCGCGGTCCGTGCCGCGCTCGGGCCGGAGGGGCGGATCCGAATCGACGCCAACGCGGCCTGGGACGTCCCGGCCGCAGCGCACGCCCTGGCCCGGCTCGACGCCGCCGCGGACGGGCTCGAGTACGCCGAGCAGCCCTGCCGGACCCTGGAGGAGCTCCGCGACCTCCGTGGCCGCACGGGCGTCCCCGTCGCGGCCGACGAGTCCCTGCGTCGCGCCGACGACCCGATCGCGGTCGCCCGGTCCGCGTCCCGAGCGGTCGACCTCGTCGTCCTGAAGGTCCAGCCCCTCGGCGGGGCGGCCGAGGCCCTCCGCTTGGCCGAGGCGGCCGGGCTGCCCGCGGTCGTATCCTCGGCGCTCGAGACCACGGTCGGTCTCGCGGTCGGCCTCGAGCTGGCCCTCGCCCTGCCCGGCCTCGCCGGGGCCTGCGGCCTCGGCACCGCGGCGCTGCTCGCGGAGGACGTCGTGGACGAGCCCCTCCGCCCCGAGTCCGGTCGCCTCGTCGGGCGGGCGCGTCCCGTCCCGGCCCGTGTCCCCGCTCCCGCCGACCCCGGCCCGCTCCGCGAGCGGCTCTCCGCCGCGCTCGACGTGATGCACGCATGAGCACCGGCGGATCCCCCGACGCCACCGCGCCGAACGCGGCGACCGCGCAGGCGCGCGTCCTCGCGGACGAGCTCGCGCGCGGCGGGGTCCGGCACGTCGTCGTCTGCCCCGGGTCCCGCTCGGCCGCGCTCGCCATCGCGGTGCACGAGGACCCGCGGTTGACGGTCCACGTCCACCCGGACGAGCGCTCGGCGGCGTACGTCGCGCTCGGGGTCGGGCGCGCGACCGGTGTCCCGGCGGCCGTCGTCGTGACGTCCGGGACGGCCGTCGCGAACCTCCACCCCGCAGCCGTCGAGGCGGACGCCGCGGGGGTGCCGCTGCTGCTCCTCACCGCGGACCGGCCGCCCGAGATGCGCGACACCGGCGCGAACCAGACGATCGCGCAGCGGGACCTGCTCGGCCCGGGGCTGCGGTGGGCCCACGAGCTCGGGGTCGCCGAGGACCGTCCGGACGCCGTCCGGACGTGGCGGGCGGTCTTCGCGCGGGCGGTCGCCGCCGCCCGGGGGGCGCTCGGCGCGGCGCCGGGGCCGGTCCACCTGAACGTCCCGACGCGGGAACCGACGGTGCCCGTCGGCGACGACGGCCGGACGTCCGCGGCCGCGTTCACGACCCCGCTGGACGGACGACCCGCGTCCGCGCCCTGGACCACCGTCCGCACCGTCCCGAGGGACGCGTCGGCGGGACCGGTCGACGAGCTCGCGGTGCGGTTCGCCGCGGTGGAGCGCGGCCTGATCGTCGTCGGCGACGACGTCGGTGGTCCCGGCGTGTCGGCCGCGGCCGTCGACGCGGTGTCCCGGGCGACGGGCTGGCCGGTCCTCGCCGAGGGGCAGGTCCCGGCCCGCCACGGCGAGCGGGCGCTACGGGCCGGCTCGTGGCTCGCGGCCGACGCCCGGTTCGCCGCCGCCCACCGTCCGGACCTCGTGCTCCGCCTCGGACGGCCCACCGTCCAGGCTTCGTGGCGCGCGCTCGTCGCGGTGGGGGAGCAGCTGCTCGTCGACGCCCACGGCGGCTGGCACGACCCGTGGCGCGGGCTCGGCGAGGTGATCGTCGCCGACCCCGGTGCGCTGCTCACCGCCGTCGCCGAGCGGCTCGCGACCCGGGCCGGATCCGACTGGTGGGGGTCCTGGGCCGCGGCCGACGCGGCCGCCGCCTCGGCCGTGGCCGACGTCGTCGCGGCCGGGCCGGACCTGACCGGGGCCGCGGTCGCCCACGAGGTCCTGGCGGCCGTCCCGGCGGGGGCGTCGCTCGTCGTGGGGGCGTCGCTGCCGGTCCGCGACGTCGACCTCGCCCCCGCCGTCCGCCCCGACGTGCGGATGCTCGCGAACCGCGGCGCCGCCGGGATCGACGGCACGGTCTCGACCGCGCTCGGGACCGCGGTCGCCACGGACCTCCCGACCTGGGCGCTGCTCGGCGACCACACGCTGCTGCACGACACCAACGGCCTGCTCCTCCAGCCGGGGTCCCCCGAGCCGTCGGTCACGCTCGTCTGCGTCGACAACGGTGGGGGGCGCGTCTTCGACGGTCTCCCGCCGGGACGGCACGCACCGGCGCTCACCCGTCTGTTCACCGCCCCCCACGGCAGGGACCTCGCCGCCGTCGGCCGGTCGCACGGCCTCGAGGTGGCCGTCGCGTCGGACCGTCCGACCCTCGCGGCAGCCCTGGCGGCACGTGCGGGGGACGGCCGGGGGACGTCGCTCGTCGTCGCCCGCGTCGATCCCGCTGCGGACGCCGAATCCCGCGCCCGGACGGCGGCGGCCGTGGCCGCGGCGGTCGCCGCCGCCTGATCCGGCCGGGCCGGCCTCAGCCGGTGGCGGCCGGACGCTCGGCGCCGAGGCCGCTGAGCACCCGGAGCATCGCCCGCAGCTTCAGCTGCGTCTCGCGCAGCTCCAGCTCGGGTAGGGAGCCGGCGACCACGCCGGCACCGGCGAACACCCGGGCCCGGGCGCCGTCGACCTCGGCGCACCGGAGGGCGAGCGCCCACTCGCCGTCGCCGGCCCCGTCGGTCCATCCGACCGGGCCGGCGTACCGACCGCGGTCCATCCCCTCGGTGCTGCGGATCCGGTCCAGCGCCGCCGCGGACGGGACGCCGCCGACCGCGGCCGTCGGATGCAGCCGGTCGAGCAGCGTCAGCGCCGGCATCGGGGCGGGCAGCCGTGCCACGACGTCGGTGGCCAGGTGCTGCACGTTGTCGAGGGCCAGCCGCGACGGCTCGTCGGGGGCCAGGACGTCGGCGCCGAGCGCCGTGAGGGGCGCCGTGACCGACGTGACGGCCATGGCGTGCTCGTGGCGGTCCTTCGCCGACACCAGCAGGTCGGCCCAGGCGCGCTCGTCCTCCGCCGGGGTCGCGCCACGGGGCGCGGTCCCCGCCAGGACCCGGGAGCGCACCTCGGTCCCCTCGACGCGCAGCAGCGGCTCGGGCGAGGCGCCGATGAGCCGGTCGACCAGGAAGGTGCGGCAGGCGGGGAACCGCTCCGCGAGGGCCCCCAGCAGGGCGGGGACGTCGAACGGGGCCTCCGACCACAGGCGGTGGTCGCGGGCGAGGACCACCTTCTCGAGCTCGCCGGCGGCGATGGCGGCCACGGCGGCGTCGACCGCGGTCAGCCAGGCGTCGTCGCGGAGGCTCGACCCCGCGAAGCGCGGGCGGTCCCGCACCGGCGGACGTCCCGGGACCCCGGCCCCGGGGCGCCACGTCGGCGGGGGCGCGTCGACGGCGGCGGTCGTGACCCACGTCGCCCCCTCGCGCCGCCCGACGCTCAGCGACGGGACGACCAGCACCGACCCCTCGGCGTCGGGGTCGAACGTCAGGGACCCGACGGCGATCGCACCGGTGCCCCGGCCCCCCACCTCGTCGTCCACCTCCGCGGTCGCGAGCAGCCGGTCGAGCTCGGCCGCGGCCCGCGCACCGCGGTCGGTACCGGCCCCCACCGGGATCCGGACCGCGGCGCCCGCGCCGACCAGTCCGACGTCGCCACCGACGAACGCGAACCGGTCGTCGGCCGGCAGCGTCCCGAACACGTCGTCGAGGAGGTCGGCGGACGCCGCATCGTCGGGCAGGGCGACGGTCCGGACCCGGAGCGTCACGGCGCCGGCGTCCCGTCGGTCCCGGCGGCCATGCGGGCGACCGCGGCCGCGACCAGCCGCCGTCGCAGGTGGTGGGTGACCAGGCGTTCGACGGCAGGGAGCATGCGGTCGTAGGCGGCGACGAGCCGCCGCCCGGCCTCGTCGTCGTCCGGGGCCGTCCCGAGGACGGGATCGCGGACGAACCGCAGGAACGCCTCGACGGCGCGGTCGGCGATCGCCGCGACCGCCTCGTCGGTCGGTCCCGCCAGCTCCAGCAGCTCGGCCAGCGGCAGACCCGCCTCCAGCAGCTCGAGTCCGGCCCGGACCGCGTCGGCGTCGGCTGCCGAGTACCGGGCCGTCCCGTCGGCGTCGACGTGATGGGGGAGGAGCAGTCCGGCCCGGCCGACCGCCTCCAGCAGCGCGACGGAGGTGCCGACCTCCGCGGCGAGGCCGCCGAGGTCGTGCGGGGCGTCGCGGTCGTCCGCGACGGCCCGGGCGAGCGCGGCGTCGGGGCCGTCGAGGTCGGGGGTTCGCACGGGGGGAGGGTAGGGCCGGCGGTCCCGCGGCCCCCCGCGCGGCCGTAGCCTCCGACCATGCGCAGCGACCACGGTGACGCCGGTGACGCCGTCCTCCCCGCCGCCGGCCGGGAGGGGAAGGACTCCGCCCTCGTCCAGGCGATGTTCGACCGTGTCGCCCCCCGGTACGACGTGGCGAACGCGGTCCTCTCGCTCGGTCAGGACGCCCGCTGGCGGCGGGTCACGGCGGCCGCCGCCCGGCCCGAGGGGGCCGACGTCCTCGACGTCGCCGCGGGGCCGGGCAACGTGGCGGCCGAGCTGCTCGGCCGTGGTGCTCGCGCCGTCACGGCGCTCGACCTGTCCTACGAGATGCTCCGCGCCGGTGCCCGTCGGGCGACCCCCGGGCTGACGTGGGTCAACGGCGACGCGCTCGCCCTGCCGTTCGGCGACGCGACGTTCGACGCGGTCACCATCTCGTTCGGGCTCCGCAACACCACCGACCCGCGGGCGGCCCTGGCCGAGTTCGCCCGGGTGCTCCGACCCGGCGGCCGCCTCGTCGTCTGCGAGTTCGCCGATCCGACGTGGGGGCCGTTCCGCCACGTCTACCGCCGCTACCTCCTCGGCGCCCTGCCGCGGGTCGCGGAGGTCGTCTCCTCCGACGCCCCCGCCTACCGGTACCTCGCCGAGTCGATCCTGGCCTGGCCGGACCGCGGGACGCTGGCCGGGTGGCTCCGGGAGGCCGGGTTCGAGGACGTCCGCGTGCGGGACCTGTCGGGTGGGATCGTCGCCCTGCACCGGGGGCTGCGCCGCTAGGCCCGTCCGTACGCTGGTCGCCCGGCCCCGAACCCCTTCGCCCCCGTCCGACCCGACCCCGGAGCACCGCGCGTGGCGTCCGCACCGTCCCCCACCGTCCCCGACGAGGCCCTCCGGCCGGCGACCGTCGATCTCGACGCCGTCGAGCGGGCCGACGTCGTCGTGGTCGGGGCCGGCCCCGGCGGCGCGGCGACGGCGGCGCACCTGGCGCGGCGGGGCCGGGACGTGGTGCTCCTCGACAAGGAGTCGTTCCCGCGGGACAAGGTCTGCGGGGACGGGCTGACCCCGCGGGTCGTCCGGGAACTGCTCGACCTCGGCCTCGTCGACGAGGCCACCGGGCGGTCCGACGGCTGGGCGACCCAGAAGGGGCTGCGCATCCACGGTGGCCGCACGGTGATGGAGCTGCCGTGGCCGCAGCTCGACGACTGGCCGGCCTGGGGGGCGACGGCGTCGCGCCGCGTGTTCGACGCGACCATCGCCGGCGCCGCCGTCCGGTCCGGCGCCCGGCTCGCCAGCGGCGTCTCCGTGACCGGCCCGGTCTGGCGCGACGCGACCGAGACGCGGGCCGCCGGCGTCGCCTGGCGGTCCGAGGACGAGGACGGCACCATCCGCGAGGGCGTGGTGCGTGCCCCCGTCGTGATCGCCGCCGACGGGCCGGGCAGCATCATGGCGAAGCGGCTCGGCGTCGAGCGCAGCGCCACCCGCCCGATGGCCGTTGGTGTGCGCTCCTACTACCGCTCCCGGCGCTGGGACGACGAGTGGATCTCGTCGTTCCTGAACCTCACCGACGCCGACGGGGGACTGCTGTCCGGGTACGGCTGGATCTTCCCGCTGGACGACGGGACGCTGAACGTCGGCCTCGGGCTGCTCTCGACCTCCCGCGAGTTCCGGGGGACCAACTACCGACGCATGCTCTCGGCCTGGGCCGGCGGCATGGCCGAGGAGTGGGACACGACAGAGGAGCACCACGTCGGGCCGGTCCTGTCGGGTCCGATCCCGATGGGGTTCAACCGGGTCCCGCTGCACCAGCGCGGGGTGCTGCTGGTCGGTGACGCAGGCGGCATGGTCAACCCGTTCAACGGCGAGGGGATCTCGTACGCGATGGAGGCCGGTCGGCTGGCCGCGGACGTCGTCGACCGTGCGCTGACGACCCGCCGGACCGCCGACCTCGACGCCTACGACCTCGAGCTCCGCCGCCGGTGGGGCGGGTACTACCGGCTCGGGCACGTCTTCGCCGAGCTCGTCGGGAACCCGACCGTGATGCACGTCTGCACCGAGTACGGGATGCCGTACCGGCAGCTGATGGAGTTCGTGCTGAAGCTGATGGCGCACCTGACCGACGGCTCACCCGCGGACGGGAAGGACGTCGTCATCAACACGCTCCAGCGGTTGGCACCCGCCGCCTGACGGCTAGACTCGCCCCATTAGGGAAACGCTTCACGAAGTCCGTCGTCCCGCCCGCGACCCTCGGAGCCCAATCCGCATGGACGCGATGCTCCCGGTGCTGATCCTCGGCCTGATCGCCGTGGGCTTCGCCGCGGGCTCCATCGCCGTCTCGAACCTGGTCGGCCCGAAGCGGCTGAACCCGACGAAGCTGGGTGCCTACGAGTCGGGGAACGAGCCCCTCGCGGACGTCCCGGGGACCCGGTTCAGCGTGAAGTTCTACCTCGTGGCGATGCTGTTCCTCGTGTTCGATGTCGAGGCCGTGTTCGTCTACCCCTGGGCCGTCGTGCTGCGCGAGCTCGGCTGGGCCGGGCTGTGGCAGATGGTCGCGTTCGTCGGCATCCTCGGGGTCGCGTTCGTGTACGAGATCGGTCGTGGGGGGCTGGAATGGGACTAGAGGAGAAGCTCCCCTCGGGGATCCTGCTCACGAACCTCGAGCGGCTCGTCAACTACGCGCGCTCGACGTCGCTGTGGCCGGCGACGTTCGGTCTCGCCTGCTGCGCGATCGAGATGATGGCCACCGGCGGCCCGCGCCACGACATCGCCCGGTTCGGCATGGAGGTGTTCCGCGCCTCGCCGCGGCAGGCCGACCTGATGATCGTCGCCGGCCGCGTCTCGAACAAGATGGCCCCGGTGCTGCGGCGCATCTACGACCAGATGTCCGACCCGAAGTGGGTCCTCTCGATGGGCGTCTGCGCCACCTCCGGCGGCATGTTCAACAACTACGCGCTGGTCCAGGGCGTCGACCACGTCGTGCCGGTCGACATGTACGTCCCCGGCTGTCCGCCGCGGCCCGAGATGCTCCTCGACGGGCTGATCAAGCTGCACGCGAAGATCCAGGGAGAGTCCTTCGCCGACCAGGCGGCCTCGGCGTGAGCACCCCGACCGCGACCGGCACCCGCCTCGCGAACGACGCGCTCGCCGCGCGGCTGACCGCGCGGTTCTCCGGCCTCGCGTCCGACGAGGCGTACGGCGAGCTGACCGTCCACGCCGACGCCGCCACCCTCGTTGACCTGCTGACGTTCTGCCGCGACGACGACGCGGTCGGCTGCGAGCTGCTGGCCGACCTCTCGGGGGTCCACTGGCCCCGGGGCGGGCACGACATCGAGCTGCAGCCGACGACGACCGGCTGGCCGACGTTCCGCCTCTCGCAGGAGGAGGGCCGGGTCGAGGTCCTGTACGTGCTGCGCTCGATCCGGCACGGCCACGTCCTGCGGATCGCGGTCGCCGTCGACGACGAGGACCCGCGCCTCCCGACGGCGACCGGCGTGTACGAGACGGCGAACTTCCACGAGCGGGAGGTCTACGACTTCCTCGGCGTCGAGTTCGACGGTCACCCGGACCTGACCCGCATCCTCATGCCGGACGACTGGGTCGGCCACCCGCACCGCAAGGACTACCCGCTGGGCGGCGTCGACGTGCCGTACAAGCACGACAAGCACGTGCCGCCCCCCGACGAGCGCGCGATCCGCGAGGTGATCCGCTGATGTCCGACACCACGCTGCACGGGACCGAGGCCGCCGAGGCGGCCGACCGCGCGACCTCGGCCGACGACCCGACGCTGGCGGCGCTCCGCGCCGGGCTCGAGGGCGAGTCCGAGCTGTTCGTCGAGGGCGCCGACTGGGAGTCGGTCGCCGACGCCGTCCGCGACGAGACGCTGATCGTCAACATGGGCCCGCAGCACCCCTCGACCCACGGCGTGCTCCGGCTGGTGCTCGAGCTCGACGGCGAGACCGTCACCAACCTCACCCCGATCATCGGGTACCTGCACACCGGCATCGAGAAGTCCGCCGAGTACCGCAACTGGGTCCAGGGCACGACGTTCTTCACCCGGATGGACTACCTCTCGCCGCTGTTCAACGAGCTGGCCTACTGCCTCGGGGTCGAGCGGCTGCTCGGCGTCGAGGCCCCGCCCCGCGCCCAGGCCGTCCGGGTCATCCTGACCGAGTTCAACCGGATCGCCAGCCACCTCGTCTGGCTCGCGACCGGCGGGATGGAGCTCGGCTCGACGACCGTCATGACCTACGGGTTCCGCGAGCGCGAGCACATCCTCGACCTGTTCGAGTCGCAGTCCGGCCTGCGCATGAACCACGCCTACATCCGGCCGGGCGGCCTCGCGAACGAGGTCACCGACGACTTCGTGGCTCGGGCCGAGGCGCTGCTGCGCCGGCTGCCCGAGAAGATCGGCGAGTTCGAGGACCTGCTCACCGAGAACCCGATCTGGAACGACCGTCTCCGCGGTGTCGGCGTCATCGACGTCGAGCGTGCGCTGGCGCTCGGCGTCACCGGGCCGCTGCTGCGGGCCGCCGGCCTCGGCCACGACCTCCGCCGGACCGACCCGTACTGCGGCATCGAGCAGTACGACTTCGACGTCCCGACCGACACCGCCGGCGACTCCTACGCCCGCTACACCGTCCGCATCGAGGAGATGCGGCAGTCGATGCGCATCATCCGCCAGGCCCTCGACACGCTGCCGTCCGGCCCGGTGATGGTCGCCGACCGGCGCATCGCGATGCCGTCGCAGCAGCAGCTCGGCGCCGACGGGATGGGGAACGACCCCGCCTACATCCGCCACATCATGGGCGAGTCGATGGAGGCGCTGATCAACCACTTCAAGCTCTCCACCGAGGGGTTCACCGTCCCGGCCGGCCAGGTGTACTCGGCCGTCGAGTCACCCCGCGGCGAGCTCGGGTACGCGATCACCTCGATCGGTTCGAACAAGCCGTGGCGCGTGCACGTCCGCGAGCCCTCCTTCGTCAACCTCCAGGCCGCCCGCGAGATGACGCGGGGCCACCAGGTCGCCGACGTCATCGCCGTGGTCGCCTCGATCGACCCGGTGATGGGCGGCGTCGACCGCTGACCGCCGCACCAGCCACCGCCTGACCGCCCGCCGAGAACCGCAGGGACCCCGATGCCGATCGACGACACCACCCGGGAGGAGGCGCGCGTCCTCGCGCGTCGCTACCCCGTCGCGCGCTCGGCGCTGCTCCCGATGCTGCACCTGGTGCAGTCCGTCGACGGGTACGTCAGCGACGACGGCGTCGCGCTCTGCGCCGAGGTGCTGGGGCTGACCAAGGCCGAGGTCGCCTCGGTCGCGACCTTCTACACGATGTACAAGCGCGAGCAGGTCGGGGACTGGCTGCTCAGCGTCTGCACCAACCCGACCTGCCAGGTCGCGGGTGGCCAGGCGATCCACGACGGGTACGTCGACGCGCTCGGCGGTCACCACGATGCCGAGGCCGGCGTCACCGTCGAGCACGCCGAGTGCCTCGGGATCTGCGGTGACGCCCCCGTCGTCCAGGTCAACTACGAGATGTACGGTCGGCTGTCGCAGGACGAGGCCGACGCGCTGCTGGCGTCCTGCCGCCGTGGTCAGCCGCCGGCCTCGAACGTCTCGGGCGTCGTCCCCCCGGTGTTCCGGGCGGTCGAGCGCGAGCTCTCCGGCATCGACGACGGCGTCGACGCGCACCTCGCCCCCGCCGCCGCCCGTCAGGCCGCCGCGGCGAACCCGCCGGCCTGGCGCTCCGGCGAGACCGACCTGCCGGTCACGCACCCCGGCGGCGACCCGGCCGGCCACGGCGGTGAGGCGTTCCGCGCCGCCGCCGGACTGGAGGCGTGATGGCAGCGACCGAGGTGAAGGTCCTCTCCGCCCGGTACGACGTCCCGGGCGTCGACGACCTCGAGGTGTACGAGCAGCACGGCGGGTACGCCGGGCTCCGCCGCGCGCTCGAGATGCAGCCGGCGTACATCATCGAGGTCGTGAAGGCCTCGGGGCTGCGCGGCCGCGGCGGCGCCGGGTTCCCGACCGGCCTGAAGTGGTCGTTCGTCGCCCAAGGCACCGGGAAGCCGGTCTACGTCGTCTGCAACGCCGACGAGGGCGAGCCCGGGACCTTCAAGGACCGCCCGCTGATGGAGCGCGACCCCCACGCGCTCGTCGAAGGGATGATCGTCGCCGGCCTCGCCCTGAACAGCGAGCAGGGCTACATCTACCTCCGCGGCGAGTTCGCCGACGCCTCCCGCCAGCTCGCGAAGGCCATCCGCCAGGCCTACGCCGCCGGGTACCTCGGCGAGGACGTGATGGGGTCCGGGAAGCGCTACCACCTG
>Ga0075476_10000458_pt1 | contig 17997 bp, 24 predicted proteins | sample DEB08_DNA_5_FD_76339 | JGI IMG/M metagenome (GOLD analysis project Ga0075476, IMG submission 76339) | Aqueous microbial communities from the Delaware River and Bay under freshwater to marine salinity gradient to study organic matter... | ecosystem: Environmental > Aquatic > Marine > Coastal ...
TGACGAATTTTTGCTTCTGTGATTTCTGCCATAGATGTCTCCTGTTATTTTATGTATTATAACAAATATAGGAGCAACTGGCAAGATGTCATTTAATGAGTGCGGAGATCATCATCTACATAGTACATATCAGCGATGACATTTCGGATAAAACCTTTATCAGTGTACACTATAGTATATTTTTCATTAAAAAACTTATTAGATCTGTACATCTTTTCAAGATAGAAAGAACTATTATAGTTTTCTAATAAGTTGTTAAACTCGTCAGAATCTTCTTTGATATTTGGAAAATACTTACGAGCAATTTTTTTAAAATACTCTACCCTAGATTTTGGAGGTAATCCTAAGATTGCATCTAAGGTAGCATCATCTAAATCGTCTAAAATAAAAGGTTTCATAAAGATAAGGGATGGTGTTGCCACCATCCCCCTTAACAATCAGAAAGTTAAGTTAGTGATTACTCACCAGCAGCTTTTGGCGTGTAATCTGCACAGCTCAGACCACGACGGGTCAGAACAGTTTTTACACCACGAACTGTTTTGTCGAATGAAGTTGCAATTTCTTCGACAGTCTGATCGAGCATATCTTCAATACCCTCGTATGGGTCAGATTTAACAGCTTTTTTATCACGCTGAGGAGCCTTGAGACCCATTGACAGAAGCTTGCCACGGATTGAGTTTACAGAACGACCCATTGCGTCTGCTACCTCTTCAAGATAAGACCCGCCTTCTACCATAGAAGTGATCTTTGCTTCTTCTTCCTCAGAGTAAGTACGTGGAGTAACTTTCTTTTCGGCTGGCTTGACGTGCGAAGTCATTTCCAGAGAAAGTGCTTTACCGTTAATTTGACGAGCAGTGAATTTACCATCCATAAAGGAGTCAGCAATTTCTTCTGCGGTCATATTACCAGAGTTTGCTTCCAAGAACTGTGCGAGCGCATCAGTCTCTTCAGCTGAGAAGACAGGAGCTGCGCCTGGCTTCTTTGGTACGTCGTAGCCCAGCTTACGCAATTTAGCTGTGACTGACCGACGTGGAAAATCGAATTCTTCCATAAGAGATTCGATAATTTCTTCAGTTACACCCGAACCTGCAACATCGTGCATACGAGTGACCATTTCATCAGTATATTCAAACTTAGACATGTATTGTTCCCCTCGAACTTTAAGTTTTGTTGAATTTTCAAGAGTTTTGTTTGTCTCTTGACTTTATATAGAGATATTATAGAAAAACTAAACAACAAGCAACTGAAATGTGACAGATTTTAGTATTTTGGTTATTTTGTATTTTTGATAAATAAACTTAGCATAGAGTCATTATATTTTTTAAGTTTTTCTTGACTTATACTTATGATCTGATTTCTTACAGACTTTTTTAAATTTTTATCAACATTGATAAGGTTAGCCCCAGCTTTTCCTAATTTAGTTTTAAGAAGCTTGACTGTTTGGTCATGGGTAAATCCTAAAGTTCTAATTGACCCGTACTCATTCTGAGCACCACCACCAAATCTAGTTACTTTATGATTAATCATCTTTTCTTTAAACTCTTGTTTTAAAGCTATTGCTTGATTGAGATCCATCGTATCGTGTTTCCAAAAGAAAGGATTATACGATAGCTCTGTAAGTCCGAATTTTTCAGGATTCGTTGAGTGTTCGCTAAAGCTTGTCATATCAACTAATAATTCTGAAAATTCAGCTATATCTAAAACAGACACAGAAACTTCATCAATTATTTTATTATTAACAAACCAGTTAATAGTATCACGAGTTGATTCAACAGTTTCTTTTGGTAATCCTAAGACTAAGTAAACACTCAACCAAAATCCACCATATTTTTCAGATCTCTCTTTAAAAATATGTAAAAGTTCTTTTACCCTATCAGGATTAAGACCTTTTCTTGCTGCTTTTCCTGCTTCGTGGTTAAAAGTCTCAATACCGAACCACCCAGCTTTGTAACCAGTCTCTAAAAGTTGATCCATCATATCATCATACTTATGAAATAGATCAAGTCTTGAATAACTGGCGTATTCAATCTTAAAGTTTAAACTTTTTATTGCGTCTGTAAAAATATCTACATATTGCTTTGAATCATTTAAACAATCAGATGTAATATGATACCCTTGAGTTCCAAACATTTCATAATTACGAGTTAGCTCGTCAATCAATGTTTTTCTATCTTTTTTTCTATAAACGTTCTTTTCAAAATTACAAAAAGAACAGTTAAATTTACAACCTCTACTTACTTCTAGAGGTAACCACTCTCCTTTTACTGCAAAAGTATTTTTTGTGTAAGTAATAGGAGGTATTGGTTTATCGTATCTATTTGCAAATACGAAATTTAAATTATTGATAGAAAGGGTTTTCAAAAAGTTATTTTTACCGTTGATAATTTTATCTGCAATTTTTAAAACTGCGTCATCCCCTTCACCAACTATAAAATACTCAACCTCTCTCAAGGGTAAATCTTCAATATACTTTTTTTCTAGTATTTTGAATATTCTTGCTACTCTTGGACCTCCCATTATGATTGAAACATTTGGGAGAATCTCTCTTACTTTTTTAAACCACTCTTCTGCTTTTTCTTTTGTCTCAAGCCACATATAAAGATTTCTATCGTATATGGCTTCTGCATGAAAAGATGCATCATCTACGTTTTCGTCTTTATATACCCCAAAACCTGTCATATCTGCGACAGCTTTATTTTCTCCCACAGAAGAAGCAGGAGCTAGAAAAGTAGAGCTAATAGCTAATATTTTAGTATCTTCTGAAGATACATTCCTAAGAATATCAAAAAAGTCTGGTAAAGACGTAAACCAATCAATTACTTCACACTCAAAACCTCCAGAACGCAAAGCCGAGGCTATTGCATGACCTCCCGCTGGCCTAGTAGACAGAGGGTGCTTATGGTATGTTGCATCATTCAATAGTATTATTTGAGACATTAAAATGTCCCAGACAATACTTCATTTTGGTTTGACCAATAATCAATTACGTTTACACCAAGAGTAATAGCACGTTTATATTTAGACGATGTTGTATCACCGCCAGTAATAAGAGCATAACAATCTTTAGTGACTGTTGATGTTACTTTGAAGCCTTTGCTTTCAAGACGATATGCAAGATCACCACGAGTCATATCTAGCTTCCCTGTAATACAAACTTTACGAGCAGGTGTTCCTACAACTTCTTCAACTGTGACATTCTGTTCTAGCTGAAGAGGTAAGGTTGTCACCCATTCTTCATTCTCATCAAGCCAAGAAAGTACTGATTCTACAGTTGAAGGACCAACACCTTTTATTTCTGTAGTTTCTATGTCTCTTAAATTTCTAAACGCAGGAATGTGACTAATAATTAGATTAGATGCACGCTTACCCACACCTGGGATTCCAAGAGAAGCAAGAACAGTATTATAAGGTTTTGTCTTAGTTCTTTCAATCTCAGCTTCTACTTTGGCACCGTTAGCACCAAGTTTTGCCCAGTTTTGATCCTCATATAAATCAACTGGGTGTGTTAGTCCCATCTTCTGAACAGAAGCTGGACCTAATCCTTTAATATCAATAGTTTTGATAAAGTGTTCTAAAACTTTTGACGTGTTAATATTGTTTTTATCCGCAACCAGCAGTCTAGGCCCGTCTCTTTTTGTCATTGCGCCTACTGTTTGTTCTGCATGACTTTTTGTAATTTTAATACCATGTTCAGAGTGTTGAACAACGCCTATAAATTTTGGTATTACGCCCCCTGCTCTTTCAATCTGAATCATATCGCCTAGACCAAGGTTATGTTCTTCAATAATTCCTATATTGTGTAAAGTTACACGAGAGATAGTAGCGTCATCCAGAATCACAGGATCAACAATACCCGTTGGATTCACTGTGCCTGTACGACCTACTACCCATAGTACGTCTTGCAATGTTGTAATTGCAGTCTTTACTTCTCGCTCTTTTAAAGCCACAGCAAACTTCGGATACTTTGAGGTATATCCAATTTGTTGAGACTTTGCATATGAATCACAACGATATACAATTCCGTCTTTTGGGTATTCCCAAGCACGTTCATGTAATACTGTAAAGAATCCCATATTTTTAACAATATTCATTCTGGCAAGATAGTTTAGTTCTACCCCTAGCCAGTCATGTGCAATAAAATTAATATTTCTATCTCTAAACTCAAGAGCGTCTTTTAATCCAAGTGCACCACTTACATAATTTCTGAAGTTATCAACGTAATTGTCAGTTACACACTCACCATTAATAACAACCTCATCATACTCTGTATTAATTCTTGCAGGAGCATTTTTCAAAAACTCTACAAGGTGTGTGACGTTCTCACCTTGTTCTCCATTACCGCGAGTTAGCGCAAGCTTAAGCTTGCCTCTACGATAAATGAGAGTCAGGTTAGTACCGTCAATTTTAGGGAGTTTGATATTCATCCATGAATCAACTTCTTCAGAATCGTAAACTTTACGAAGAGAGTAAAGCTTGTATGGATGAGTAACTTTTCCAGCTGTACCACCTACTTGAATAGTAGGAGAATCATAATCATACCAGCCTTGAGCCTTTTCCATAGCTTCAAGCTTATCATATAGTTGATCCCACTCTGAATCCGAGATTGTCGGAGCAGCTAGATCATAATACGCATGATTATGTTTTTGAATAAGTTGTTTGAGTTCTTTATAATTCATATAAAGAATATATCAATAATTTGAGAACTGAGAAAGCTTTATATGAATTTATCTTGTGTATCATGTACGTAAAGTTGTAATAAAGCGTAGTGTATTACTTTTAGTAAATCTTTTCTGGCATCTTCTTTTGTGCCTTTTTTACCGTATCGGTTAGAGTATTTATCTACGTTACCCATGCAAAATCCTGTTCCATGTCCTCTATCTATAATTACTTCAGTAGATTGAAATTTATTAGTAGAGTAATGTTGGGAGTAAGTAGAATCTATATACTCTTTGATTTCTTGAATATACTTATCTTCATCAAATTTATAATTAATTTTTGATGAGCACACCTTTACCCTTTGCGTGTAGTCAGATCCTAAAAAACGTTTATAAACAGTATTACCTCCATCTGGAGATTCAAAAATATATTTTTTATCAAGTAATTGTTTATGTTCTTCCCATTTACGATCTTCATAAGCGTCTTCGTCTTCTTTCATACGACGAGTCATATAGTCTTCGTGACTTTCATATTTTTGTACCATTAAGCAAAATTATCCTTAACTGCTTTAAGAAGTTTTTGAAGATTTTCTTTTTTATTAAGATTTACACCTTCAATTTCTATATTTAGTATATCTTCTAGTTCTCTTAACATTACTTTTACTGTTTGAGATTTATCATCTTCTTCAATTACAGGTTTTTCGTAAATTTTCAATTGAACTAATTTACTTATAACACTTCTGTAACCTTTTGAGAAGTGTTCAGATAATTTATAAACGTCTTTCTGTCCTTCTTCAGTATAAAGTTTAATGAGTTCTGCTTCTTGCTCGTCGTTCCAAGCTTTAATACTCATAATCATTCTCCAATTCTAATTCTAATTGCGTATTCCAAATATATCTTTTTGCAACCGCATCACTTGCTTCTTCAAGTAGGGGTATGAGAGAACTGACTTCATCAGCTGGTATAGAAAATCCTGATTTAGTTGGATACCATTGTCCTGTGTCTCCATCCATAGAATACTCTCTTATGTGTAGATAAAGTTTTTCTCTAAATTCATTTATAGTTACTTTCACTGCATTTCCATTTGGTTTGTGGAACGCAGTTCCAAAATCTATATTCATAATATTTCTATCTGATCTTTATTAATAAAATCTTTTAACCAAGGGGTAACTGGGTAAGCACTAAATACTTGCACTAGTGAGTATCTTATTTTTTCTTTGGAATTGTTAATCATTCCATGCCCTACTAAATCGGGATCAAATATAACTGTTTCTCCTGGTTTCAAATTAAGCTGTTCAAGCTCACCGTTCAATTCAAATTGGTATATAAAATCATCATCACCAGTAAGAGCAGTAACAGCTCTTAATCTAAAGTCGTCATTTGTCTTTGCATTTAAATTGTTGTCATCTGTATGGATTGGAATAGACTGTCCAGGTTCTTGTTTGTGTACTCTAATCCTAGTTGTTTCAAATTGAAAAAAATCAATCAAAGGTTTACATAAAGAGTAATACTTAGTAAATTTAAAATCTTGTGGGTGCTCAACTGGTTTGTTTCTATAAAAACTGTGAATATGTCCGTCTACACTTTTAATTGATACAGCATCTACATTACCAGCTAAATCATAATCATCATGAGGTTTGAATTCTAGTTTTGATAACCAAGAGTTATCAAAAACTAACTTTGTTTTAGCTATGGTAAGCATAGATATAGTCCTTCAATTGTTCACCTTCAACAGGTCTGTCTAAGTAATCTTTTCCTAAAATCCAGAGATTGGGGTTTTTTTCTTCTAATTGAGATAGCCATGTTTCATAACAGGTTTTAACACCTTTTAAACCTCTAAAATATTGTGCTCCTACAGTATGAAAAGCGTTACTCCACCAAATTACTGAATTTTCATTAGGTGATATAAGGCTAGTAATGCGATCAGGGTTTTCACAGATATCACAATGGATGTACACGTGCTGAAGTTTTTTATACCTATCCCAGTGATCTTTTATTGCTTTTTCGGATCCCCACCATTCAATTTCTCTTTTCCATAACGCTTCTCTACTTAAATGCTGAGTTTCGTTACCGCCTGTTTCATTAATATTATATTTTCTCTGAGCATAGTTTAAAAAACTTGGATAATCTTCTCCGTCCCACTCTTTAATTAGTAACTTTTTAAAAGCTAAGGCTGCTTTGCTGTAGTCATAAAAGAACACTTCACAATCATCTGTAAAGTTATAATGATTAAGGATCATATTAGGTTTAAAACTAGCTGCTACTGCATAAAGTTTTTGTATCGGTTTTTCGATTTTAACATACTTTAAGTCTCTGTAGGTTTCTGTATTCCAAAAAAATACGCAGTCTTGAGCATAATTAGCAATATTCGTAATCCAAGAAAGTTGGTGTTCAAGAAGAGCAGCACTCGTATCAGGGTATATGTACTCTTTATATTCTCTAATTTTGGGATGGAAGTTGTATACAGTTAAATCATTTGCTAAGGATGTGTTAATAAAATTCCAACCATCTACTGCAGGAGTACATACAGTTAGCTCTTCTGTTGGTTTTAATGAAATCGGGGTATAGTCATCATGAATATCTTTTACGTGTCGTTCTGCTTTTATAACTTTTTCTTCTTTGCTTAAAGATTTTTGTCCGTATACAGGTTTGTCAAATTTTTCGTAATATTTTAGATTCACAAGCATACATTGTTTATGTAAACCGTAGTAGCCATTTATTCCTTTAGGGTTATTTTTATTCTTTTTACTTTTGTCCATTATATGACCAGTAATAAAAAAATCTTGTTTTTCAATCCATTTTTCTATGAAGTGAAAAAAAGAAACATCTTTAATAATGTGACCCACTGATTGAACTATACAGTACTCAACATTATGCGTAAGTGCTTCATCTAATACCTCATTGATATCTTGTCTTACAATAATTGGTCCAAAGTATTTGAATCTAGTAAAAAACTCTGTAATCTCTTTACGTTTTTCGTCTTTTGTTAGGTTTCCAGACATACTGCGATCATCATAGATGCCTACAACATAGTTTTTATTCTTACCCATGATTCTTTTCATAGCTTCTCTCTACCAGTTGTTCAAACTTTTTAGTTTTTACCCCATGAACGATAATGTGAAATCTATCTTCTTTACTATCATTGATATAGGCATGTTCATTACCGACGTCTAGCATCATAGCAGTTCCAGGCTTAAAAGGCACATAACCTTTGTGTCCTTTCATCTTCATTTTGCAACCATTAGGATGATTAAGAGCCATGTTAATAGGAGAAAGTTTATTACCAACCATATCAGAATGAGGAGTAATAAATCCCCCTGGCTCAAGTAACATAAACCTAATTCTGTAATATTTTTTAAAGGGAAATTTATTCTTAAAAAAAGAAACTGTATAAGGGCATAGATTTGCTATTTCAGTCCATTGATAGGGAGTTTCTTCATTTGATGAGTAACCATATTCTGCAAAATGATTAGTTTTTTCTGCGCTGATACCGTGAATACACAAACTGCGCCAACCTTTATGTCTATAACCTCCGCTACCGTCACCATCACGATGTTTAACAAAACTATTTTTTAGTGCTACAGCTTCTTTCAACATTGCTTCGTGGTTAAATTGTATATCAAGCTTAAGCCACGGTAATCCGCTTTCGTTTACAATCCAATCAAACAAAATCTAATAGTTCCTCATCAAAAGCAAAGCTGGTTCCACAACCACAGGATGCCTTAGCACCAGGATTATCTACTTTTAATATTTTATTCATTCCTTTATCTTCAAGATCAATGGTAGTTCCGTATAAAAATTGTAAAGATTCACGATCTACTAAAGCTGGTGGTGAGTCTGAAAACTGTATATCTTCATCCTCAGCTTCTATAGCCACATCAAACTCGTAGTTAAAACCCGAGCATCCTCCTCCGATGACTCCAAGACGAAAATACTGTCCTTCTTCCAGATTTTGAGTAATGAAAATTTTGGCTTTAGGAGTGATAGTTGGCAATTGACCATTATAAGACTCGTCAATAATGGGTGCATTTCCGTGAAAATCTTCTAATACCTTATTAAAAAGAGAAAAATCTCTTTCTTGTATAGGTGGTTGTTCACGTTCTAAATCAATACTAGCTTCTAGTTCTTCAAACCATTTTTCAAGATTGATGTCGGAATGCTCTAGATTGTGTGTCATGTATGTTCTCAATAACTTTCACATAGGATTCAGCAACAGATTTCCACGTATTAGGAAATGTTGTGTTTTGCACTTTCTCAAAATACTCTTTTTTGTCGTGAGAATGATAAACCCATTGTAACACTTTTTGTAAAGATTGTCCATCTGGCTCGTTCATAAAAGTGTGAGAGTTCATCATCGTAAAAGAGTCACCTGGTTTTTGAGCAAATATTTGACCAGAGGTAATATCTACAGGTTTTGGGTGGGTTTGAACTCTTAACCCAACATCATCTGGAATAAAGTCTCTATGGGGTCCAGTATCAGGAAGAATAGGTAAACAACCACATGCAGCAGCTTCTTGGATGTGCATACCAAATCCTTCAGCTCGGTAAGGATGTACTACAACTTTAGATGCTGTGAATAGTCCTGCCATCTCTTCGTCTGTTAAAGGATCATCAATATAGATTACTTTAGCGCAACCTGTTTTATATTGCATTTTAATAATCTCATTCAGAACATTATTTTTTCCATATATTTGAGGGCTATCTTTAATAATTAGGCGTGCGTTATCATATGATTTAAAACAAGTATGCCATGCGTTAATCAAGAGATCTAGTCCTTTTCTCCACTGAGAGTTTCCAACATATACGAAGTTAAACTTACTAGGATCAATTCCATATTTTGTAAGAGGTGCAGCATCTTTATTGAATATTTTTTCATTGTAGCCATTAGGTACTACTGTAATGCGTTTAGGATTTAAGCCCCCACGAACCGCAATATCCCTTATATAGTTAGAAGGTACAATTACGTGGTCTGCAAAGGTTTCCCATTTATGTTGCCATTCAAAGGGTAATTTAGGATATTCCCACGGCTGAATATAAACTACTTTAGTATTATCATTAACAGGCCACTGCCAGATGGGCGGATACGAGTGTCTAAGTTGTATGTCCGGGCCGTTCTCAGGGTGTTCTTTTCCTTGTAACTCTTTTAATAGTTTAACTATCTTTTTTTCCACCCCGTGAGCTGGATCAAAGGTATCAAGTGGGGTAATAAATACTTCGTGGTGTTTACACAGCTCTAAAGCAATATTTCTGTTAATTATGGTCAAGGAGTGATTATCGTAGAATTTACCTACAATTTCAATATTCATTAGTATGCTCTCCCTAAATTTTGTACGATATAGTCTTCAACTTGGTTTGAAGGAATAGGGACTACTTTAGGCCACTGAGAACCGCCTAATCCCGATGTTTTAAAGTTCTCAAGTTCATGAAAGTTATCCCAAGTGACTTGAGACCAGATTTGATAAAAAGGATCAGTTTCTACTAAATCAGAGTGTCCAATGTTGTGTATTTTCTCATGAAGTTCGTTGTCAGGGCGGCAGAGACTCCAATGAAGAGCTACTAAGGGACTCATTAATCTATTTCCTCCTGCTCCAGACTTATCCGTCCATCTAGCATAAGTAAAAGTACTATCTTTTGATGTTACAACACCTTGATTTTCTCCGAAAAAGGGAGTATCATCATTGTTTGCAATGACTAGAGTTTGTGAATTACCTTCTTGATCTGTTACTACTTTATAGGGGGTAGCCCAGGTCATGCAGATATCCATCTTATTCATATATGGCTCAACAATAGGACAAAAATCATAAAAGAATGATTTTGCATTTACCAACATCTCGTCTGCATCAAAAGAAAAAATCCAATCGTGAGTACACTGTGACTTAAGAAAATTACGTTCAAAGTTATCATTTTCAATCGCAATATCAGACTGATGAAAATCTTCTTCAATGATAGATATTTTTCCATCCCCATCAATTTGTGATAACTCAGACCATAGACTATCTTCATCAATTGAGAAAGAATTACCACTCCAAGTAACTCTATCCTTATCTATACCTAAAACAATTTCATCTACGTAATTGTAGTATCTTTCAATAGATTTCGGTAAAAAACGATTAGCGTCATATGAGATAAGACTAATTACTGACTTTTTTAGTGACATTTTTAACAGCTTTCTTCTTTAATCCGCATACAGCGATTCCGCTATAGTATTTTTTAGAGTCACTCATACTGTTAGAAATGCGATACTCTTTAAATTCAAGCTCTACTTTATCTTCATGTCTTTTAAAAGCATCGTTAAGCATTTGTGCTTGCAGAGAGTTAGACTGTTGAGAGAATATTACTACAGACTCTTTAGCAAGTGTTGGAAGAATTTTTTCAAAAAATCCGTCATAAATATCTGCTGATACAGGAACAATGTCAAAGTAGCACACGGTAAATTTATCTTTGGCTTTAATATCAACTTCTCTAAAATCTCCTTCTAACAAAGTAAAGTTCTTAGGATTAATCTTTTCAGGGTGAGAGCGATATTTATTAAAATTGGCTTGAAGTTGAGATTTTACGTTGTCCCAAATATATCCTTCTGGTGCCCATTTTTGTGGTTCTCTGTCATCGTATAAAAAATGCTCAATTCCTACTGCTTCAAGCTTTGGGTTATCAAACATCGCCGCTAAGATGGTGGAACCTTTGTAGACGCCTACTTCAAGATACTTTGAATTTACTTTAGTGCAAAGATTATTCAGTAAGCACATAAGCCGAATTGAAGATTGACCATGTGTTTTCTTTTCAATTTCTGTAATTTTGGCTCTTTCTTTGTCAGACATCTCTAGAGATACTCTAACAAACGGTGAAATTTCTTTCATTATTTACTCCTTTTAAATACATATTTATCTAATAAATAGAATGGTATACAACACAGTATAAACAAAATCCAAAACACAAGTAAGGGTATTAACCAAATCACACTTATACATAAAGCTAGTACAAGTAAAAAGGTAATAAGTGGCCCTGCTTTTTCTTTGTGATCATGTATAGATTTTGTCAAATCATCTTTTGTAATATACACCTTATCCATTTTTTATCTCCTTGTCCAGCGTTTTATAAAATTTTGAGTTTGCCCATTTCGCCTGGAGTCTAGAGAGGTTTCTCATTTCCATTTTCAATTTGGATTCGTCTTTGATTCTCTTGTTATCTCTAGATTCGTGGTGGAATAGTCGTACAGGTATCTGATAGATGTGGAAACCAGCTTTTCGTCCTGATAAGCAGTAATCCACGTCTCTGTTGTAAGTCCATTCAAAGGAGGAGTCAAAGTCTCCCACGGAATTGATAAACTCCCGTCTAATGTAGCAACCTCCAAATGTTGTCCAAGCAACTTCTCTCGTGGAATCGTATTGTCCTGAATCAACTTCCAGTTCTGACTTAAACGTTGCCCCGTTTTCAAGAACCAACCCACTTCCGAAGTGATCTGGTCTATCATCTGTGAACTTTCCTCCTGCACACTGTACGTAATGTTTGCCACTCTCGTCTGTTGCTGGGTACAGTAACAAACAACCAAACATTCCTGCTTCTGGGTATTGTTCAACATAGTCAAGCACCTCCTCCCACCATCCGTCATGATAAGGAGACATGTCGGCGTGTAAAATAAATATGTCATCGTCTGGATACTGATTCCATATTTTTTGAAACATCAAATCTGATCCTATTCCAGCAATATCACGTTCATAGTGAATATCTAGTTCCCAAAATTGGTTTTTATGATGAATAATTTCATTTTCAAATACATAGGGTGTAATAATTTTAATTGCCATAAAATAAATACTCTCTGTTATTATCTCTAATCATATCAAATTTAAGCTTATTCTCTCTGTGATCTTCCAAAACTTTTTCAAAACCGTAGATGTGTATCTTTGTAAACCCTAAAGCGTGGGATAATACAATTGCGCTTATTCCAGAACTAAGACTATGTGATTTTACCCATTTGTGAGAATCAAATTCGTAACATCTAGGATGGTCTCTATATCTTGGAAATACTTTAGGGTTGGTAAATACTAACTGAGTAGTAAATCCATCTAAGTTTTTTCTCAATAACTGATCGAGCATAGGGTCGTCTACTGCAAATATTATATTAGCAAAATCACAGTGTAGATTAGTACCAATAGTAAATCTATCAGGTTTTACTAAACTTTTGCTTGGACCACCGCCTACTATATTACATTCCATTATGTTTTATCTTTAATTTCTTTAACCCTAGCGTCTATCCATTTTTTTACAGCTTTGGCTTCGTCTTCTGATAAGTCCCATCTTGCTTTTTTATCAGCTACTTCAAAGTCATGTGATTCCCACTGCAAAGCATGTAGTAAATTAAGTTCAATACTATTAGTCATTAGATTAGTTTGTCCGTCCAAGTTTTAGGTGTTTCTTCCGTTACAAACTCTAACGGAAGGTGATATTCAAAGTCTCTTTTTTCGTTTCCTTTGATCCATGCAACCATTTCTTTAATAGTTTGATCAACTGTAATAGTAGCATTGTAATTAAAATCACGTCTAATTTTATCAGAAGAACAGTAAGCATTTTTTACTTCACGAGGTCTATCAGGAAAATGATTAAATGATGGATAGATATCACAATAGTGCCCAACTTTATATGCAAGTTGTTTAATAGAGATTTCATTATCATCTGGTCCAATATTGAATACTTGTTTTGTTATATCTCTGTCAGTAGTCATCATTTTATAGACAGCCTCAATACAGTCATAAACATTTGAAAAAGATCTAGTCTGCTCTCCATCACCGTATATAACAATAGGTTTACCATGAATACACCTGTTAATCATGATACCAAGAACATTCCTAAAAGGATCATAATATCTTTGACCTTTACCAACTACATTATGAGGAACCACAGTTACAAAGTTCAATCCGTGTATCTCATTTAACATCTCAAGATGTTCTTCTGCTTGAGCTTTAGCAAGACCATAAGGATCAACTGGTTTACGTGGCATATCTTCTGTAAAAGGTGGTTTTTGATCGCCATAACGAGCCATTGAAGAGCAGTTAATTAATATTCTAACGTTATTTGCCAAACAAGCAGAGGCAACAGATACAGTACCAGAAACAATAGAGTTTACCGTAATAGCAGGTGAAAAAACACTCAAACCTTCATATGGCAAAGCAGCTGTATGAAAAACGCAATCAGCATCTTTGAACAATTCAGTCAAAAGCTGGGTGTCTTGGATGTCCCCTCTAATATATTCAGCACGTTCTGGAACATTTCCTTCAACTCCACCAATCATGTTATCAATGCCGACAACTTCGTAACCGCCTTTATTTATTAAATAACGAGCATAGGTACTTCCTAGAAGTCCAGAAATACCTGTAATTACTACTTTTTTTGTTTTCACCAAACAAACTCCCTTTTATAATGATTTACTAAATTTACAATTTCTGTATCAAAATTGCGAGTAGGTCTCCACTGTAATTCTCTTAGCGGTTCGCAAGATATAGCATACCTAACATCTTGTCCTGGCCTATTATATGAAAAGTCTAAAAACTCATTAATATTTGGAACATTTCTATTTATTTTACCTAAAAAATATGAATTAATAACTTTTGTAACTGTTTCAATATTAGTTTGTTCAAACTCTGAGGAAATATTATAGATGCGATTTCTTTCTGCTTTATCATATAGCGTTAGTATGGCCTCTGTTGTGTCTTCTGAATGAGTCCACGTTCTAATTGGTTTTCCTTCGTTGTGTAGTTTTATCTTTTTCCCTCTTGAAAGTCTTTTTACTGTTAGAGGAATTAATTTTTCTGGATATTGAAACATTCCATAATTATTTGATGGACGGGCTATTATATATTCTATACCATATGTTCTTGCGTATGACTGAATTAACAGGTCAGCAGCAGCTTTAGTAGAAGAATAAGGGTTTGAAGGATTTAAAGAAGCTTGTTCATTAAATATACCACTCTCTAAATCTCCATATACTTCGTCTGTGGATACTTGAAAAAATAATGGTTTATCCGCACGAAGCACGATTCTATTATTAATAATATCTAGAAGATTTCTCACTCCATCAATATTTGATTTAATAAAGCGATTACAATTTTGATTACCTATATCAACATCCGATTCTGCTGCAAAATTAAATATTACATCACACTCTGGTAACCATTTAACTTTTGTAATATCACTATTAACCCAAGTAAAATTTTCATATAATGTACTGGTAAGATCTCGATTTGAAACGTGAGTAAACTTATCAACCCCATAAACTTTCCAGCCTTCAGTTAGTAGCTTTTTAGTAAAAGTAGTACCAATAAATCCTGCAAATCCAGTTACTATAGCTGTTTTAATCATTGATGCCCTCTGTTACTGGAAAACATAAAATTTTATTATAAAGCTGTTTTGATATAGGCAGCCCTCTAAGCGGGTGATAATACTTTTTACAATCGTCATCAGGAAAATCTTCCTCAATCATTGGTTTATCAAAAATAAAGGGTAAACAAGAAGGCAAAAACTTATCGTCATCAGAATAATTAGGATGGACTACTCCTCCATATCCTCTATTAATTTCATACAACTTTTCATAATAGTTATTAATTAACTTCTCTTGTAGCTCATCAATATCAAAAGAGTCCCAGTACTGTAGAATAGCTGCCGCAGATATCTCGCTCATTTTGAAGTTGCTGGCTCTCTCATTAAATTGTTTATCAACCAGCCCAAAATTACACGCTATTCTAACTCCTTCTTCTAAATGATTATCAACAATAGCTAATCCCCCCTCACCGAAACCAATATGTTTTGTATGGTGAAGGGAAACAAAAGATGCTTGTCCTAAATTACAAGTGTTGATTCCATTTAAAAATGTATAGGGAGTTGCTGCATTATCAAATATAATAATTTTTTTATTCTCTTGACCATATAAAAGGATAGAGTCTAAGTCTTGAACATGTCCAAAACAATTTGTTACTATATAAATTTGACCGTAGTTGTGAGCATACTCATCATAGATGTTCATATTACAGTTTTGATCTACATCTGTAATAATTGGTCCAGTTGCTGGTCCTTGAGACGAGGAAGGAAATGTGAAGTCTTGAGTACAAACTCTCATGTTAGCATTATTATGACGCATCATTGCAAAAAGAATAGCATGAAGAGCAGAAGTTCCTGAAGATGTAGCAATAATCGCTTTGTTATCAGATATTTTAAGCATTTCACGAGCACGCTCTTCTAGAGCTTTAGTACAGTATCCACCGTTTGCAAAAATATTAGTTTCCTGCGCAGGCATCATATAGTTTTGAAACCGATCAAAATCTAGTTTTTTATTCAATATGTATGTCATTATAAACTATTTCCCAGTTGATGAGAGGAGTAATACAGTTATCTTGTAAGTGAGTAGCGTGTCCAGGTACAGGACATAAAGCTCCTACTTGTTTAAAAGCTTTCCAAGTCCAAGAATCGTCAGCAAATACACCAGCTCTTAAAAGTTCAAACTTGTATTGTAGCCAAGTTCTACCTAAAGCTGCGATAGTAAGTGTAGCACTAGGTATTGTGCGTAAGTGCCCTCTTGGTCCTAGATGTAAGTCACATTGCCTAGAATTATCAATAGTGTACCTGTCTGGATAATCATATGGAGCATAAAACCCTTGATACCCTGATTCAAATACTGCCTTAATTGATTCTATTGCTTGTGGGATGTGTAAATAATCATCTTCACAAATATAAATAATTTCATCAGGATTATGTGTAGCAAGCTCAACTAAAAACTCCATTAAATCAGGACAAGAGTTAGCTGTTACTGGATGATATGTTGGGTGTGGGTGATTTTTTCTTAATTCATCTAAAGGTGTTACTTTTTTGGTTTTAAAAACAGCAGAAGAGTTTCTTCTCATCCACTCAATTGTTTCTGGAGTAGTGCGATCATCAACAATTATCATTTGATCTTCTGGAGTTAAAGAATTTTGGATAGACATATAGCATTTTCGTAATATCTCATGCTTATATTTACCATTCCAACGAGGTTTGTACTCTGTGCCCTCGCCCATAGATCCTGGTGAAAGATTTGCTTCGCAACTTCTAAACAAAACTATCATGAAGGCTTATCCAAAACTAACCCATACTGAAAGAACTGACGATTTTCCATATCATCAAAAATAGTTTCACCTGCTGAGAGGGTATTATCGTTTCCAATAGACACTTTAGGCGTTAAATGTGTGCCTGTACCTAAAAAGTTATCATCTCCAACCTTACAATACCCCATTACTCCCGCGTATGGAGAAAATATATTATTATTTCCTATGATCGTATCGTGGTGAATAGATGAGTATGAGTAGAGCATGTTAAAATTACCTATGGCTGCATTACCATTCAGAACAGAAAAATTCATGAACACATTACCTACGCCTAAGTAGGATGTTTTAGAAACATACGCATAGGGAGCTTCAACATTTGGGAAGTGATAAAGGTTAGTTTGATAGTAAGAGGTAAACTTATCAATGAAAGTTTTTCGCCATTGCTTATTACCTGTGCCGATAATAAAACGTGCACTTGCTGGAAATGTAAATGGGTTGGCTCCTTCATCACCAATTAAAATAGCCTCATCATTTTTTAGTATGACGAAGCCTCCAAATGTTTCTTTTACTGCTTGATTTAAAATGATTTGTTCAAAGACTTCTTGAGCGAAGCCTCCGTTACCTAAGATGTAGATATTTGCCATAATCCCCTCATGAGTTGTTGCAGGGCTTCCACCTGCTCCCACCTCACTTTTAAGTCTGCGTGTCCTAGACTGTTAGATTCTGTTTCAAGGCTCTAACAAGCCCAGAGACTATGCCGCTAGGCGCATCTCAGGTGCAAAATTATCGTTTGCAGTTGTTTAAGTCTTGCGGTTGAGGTCGCTTGCGCACCTGCTTCTCCACTCGCCTATTAACTACCTGTCGATCCTAGTTCGCCCCCATCATAAGCACTTCAAGTAATGCTCCGAATAATAATACTACCAATCCAAATTGTACAAATCTTAATAATAGATAGGTAACTACATCGTGCATTTTATACTCCAAGTGTTTATGGTGGAGGCGGCGGGTACTGCCCCCGCGTCCAGTCTAGCGTTTGGCTCGCTTCTTAGAAGCTCTGTATCCTAAATAATCTGGTTCGTCTTTAACTTTAAATAGCTTTAAAATTAGTCTCTCAAAGAAAATAACTAAGTTCATTAGTATTCATCTCCAGTGTATGTTTCAGGGATGCCTAGCCAAGCACTTACCCCAAAAACTTCCATAATCATAAAAGTAAACATTAATAAAATGATACTCCATACTATCATTTTACCGCTAAAGTTTGATGCTGCAAGTTT
>Ga0075476_10000462_pt1 | contig 17936 bp, 11 predicted proteins | sample DEB08_DNA_5_FD_76339 | JGI IMG/M metagenome (GOLD analysis project Ga0075476, IMG submission 76339) | Aqueous microbial communities from the Delaware River and Bay under freshwater to marine salinity gradient to study organic matter... | ecosystem: Environmental > Aquatic > Marine > Coastal ...
AGATTTACACACTCAAAGAATGCATCTTCACAAATAGTATCTATACATGTATGAGTAATTGATATACGTTCTAGAGTATTGCACGATTTAAACGCAGCATCATTTATTTCAGTTACCCCATTAGAAATATGAATTGTTTTCAACGACACACATTTGGAAAATGCATACGAATATATTTTTATAAGTGATTTTGGTAAACTAACTTTTTCTAAACGTTTACAATTAGAAAAAAGATAATCAGAGACATATGTCAGATTTTCGGGCAATACACACGATTTTAAATTGAGACATTCCGCAAATACCATCATTCCAATGTGAAAAACCGAGTTTGGGATAACTATTTTCTCTAGAGATTTACATCCACGAAACGCTTCGCGTGATATAGTTGTTAGATTTTTTGAAAAATAAACCATTCTTAATGAATCGCAACCACGAAAGCACTCGCTTTCTAACACGTCTACATTCTGTGGTATTGATATAGCAATGAGTGAAGAACATCCCATAAATGCTCTTGTTCCAATCCGTTTCAATGTAAATGGTAAAAAAACTCTCCTAAGTCCAGAGCACATATAAAAACATTCTTTGTTGATGTCAATCATCCCTTCAGGAAGGGTCAAAGACGTTAGATTTTGACAAAACGAAAATGCTTTCATCCCAATAATGTGACATGACGATGAAATATATATACTCTTTAACGAGATACATCTGTAAAATGCTTCGGTTCCTATTCTAGTAATCGTTATAGGCATACCAATAAATGTCAACCTTGAACACATACTAAAGGCTTTACTATTGATGAAAGTGACTCCACTAGGAATAGTTATATAACACAATTCAGAACACTCGGCAAATAAACCATAGCCTATTTCTTTTAGTTTATTTGACAAGTAAACCATTCTCAATGAATTACACTTTTGAAACACTGTATATCCCAGACTGGTAACACTATTTGGAATATGAACGGATACCAATTTAGAACACATAAAAAATGATGATGTTCCAATAGTTGTCACTGAATCTGGAATAGTAATAGAAGTTAAGGAAGAACACACAGAAAATGCGTAGGCATCTATAGTATTTAGGTTTTTAGGAAGGACAATAGATGTCAACGACTCGCAACCAAAAAAAGACGAGTTCTTGATATCTGATATTTTGTCAGGTAAAACTACATGCGTTAGATTTTTTGAATCCATGAAGCAATGATTTTTAACATACGAATGAAGTATTTCTTTATAAAAAGGAACCAGGTTTAAACACCCATTATTCTCGACAAAATAAAAATGTTTAATAGGAGGGACTACCATTTTTAAATTTTTTTTTCTTTGATACCAGTTATCAGGTGAATATTGGACTAGCGAATCATCACTATAATAAGTTTTGGATTCCATAAAAACGTAATTCCATATCGTTGTCAATAAATTTATTTCGTATTTAGCAAGTGCTACAAGAAATTGTTGTAAAAGAACAGCATCTGTATTTCTAGTAAAAAAAGTTTCTCTTTTTATATGTTGCATATCTTGCATATGTTATATACTATAATTAATTATAAGAGTCTACAACTATACATCTAAATATTTATGTAATAGTATTAATGGATCAACTTAGCACAGCAATTTTTAAGAAAAAGTATTTTTTTTTTATTCAAATACCATTATATACCCATGTATTTAGTTTTTATGGTCGCTGGAATGTCGTCGCGTTATGGCGGAAAACTCAAACAACTCGCAAAAGTAGGTAAAAATGATGAAACACTTATAGAGGTGAGTGTGAATCAAGCATTAACAGCTCCCTTTAGTAAACTTATTTTTATCACCAACGAACTCACTGAAGATAAGTTCAAAGCTGTATTCGGAGATACATATAAAGGATTACCTGTGGAGTATATTCGTCAAGAATGGGATAAGAAGACACGTGACAGACCCTGGGGAACGACTGGTGCGGTGTGTTCGTTAGTCGGAAAAGTGAAGGAACCATTTATTTTGGTGAATAGCGATGATCTATACGGAGAAGAAACATTTAGAAACGGATTTTCTCTCTTAAATGAAACAAAAAATAATATTATTGGTGGATGTCTTTTAGAAAAGACAATGCCAAAGGAGAGAGAAACCTTGGTAAACCGTGGAGTTATCCAGGTAGATGAGGCAACTAAAAAAGTTACAGGAATCAAGGAAATGCTGAAAATATCACGAGAGAAAAATCCTAAATTATTGGATAAACTAGCTAGTGTGAATTTCATAGGATTACTTCCTGAAACTCTTTATTGTTTAGAGACGATATTGCGCGATTTTCAAAAAGATCACACAACAGACCGAAAAATCGAGTGTCTTTTACCCGACAATCTGGATTTTTTGATAAAATTTAATTTTATCACTATGGATTATTTTGAAATAAAAAATAAGATCTACGGAATTACCTATCCTGGAGATGAGGAACTAATTAAAACTATTTTGTAAGATTTAGAATTTAGAATTTAGTAAATTTAATTATTTCCCTTAAATATTTTATTTGTAAAGAGTATAACAACGACATGGGAGGAGGATAATGGGTTTTTATGGGAGGGTTATAAAGGAATATATCAAGGTTATCCGCAACAACAATAAGTATAACGATTATGAAAAGGAACTCTTACTTTAAGAAAATATATAGGTAGTAATTCTTATATTATTGATAAATATAAATTTTATCAATTATAACATTTGAATTCGTTTTTATTTTATTTTTCTTTTCAATCGGATGTAATATATTATCAAAATACAATGGAAATTATAGAGAGAAATCATACTATACATAATAAAGAGCCATTGGTTGAAACTTATGAAGATATATTAACTCCAGAAGAATGCCAACATTTTATAAATATTTCACAAAATTCTTTTAAAAGAGCACTAGTTAGTAATGATGATAAAGGTGTTCACTCTAATGGAAGAACAGGTTATAATACTTGGATCAAACATAATCATGATGAAATAACTAAAAATGTAGGCGAACGTATAGCAAAAATAGTTGGTTTGCCTTTAGAAAATGCTGAAGCATACCAAATTATTTATTATGATGTATCACAAGAATACATACAACATTATGATAGCTGGCTCCATGATGGTTCAGTTAAAACACTTAGATGTATGAAATATGGTGGTGCTAGAATAAAAACTGCATTATGTTATTTAAATGATGTAGAATTGGGTGGTGGCACAAAAATGACAAAACTTGATATTACTATTGAAGCAAAAAAAGGAAAATTACTGGTTTTTCAAAATACCCAAAGTAACGAAAATCATAATAGACACCCCTTATCGGAACATGCTGGGTTACCAGTTGTGAATGGTGAAAAATATGCTTTTAATCTTTGGTTTAAAGAATGTAATAGTAAACGGTTATATAAAGATTTTAATCCAGATTATTATACAAGAAATAAATTTTCATTACAATTTGATTTGAATAAAATATCGAAACATTTTGAAATATATAATAGTTCATTATTTATTGATAATGATACGTGTAATAAAATATTAACAAAAAATAATTTTGATGAAATTAAAAATAAAAATATTCGAAAAGATGCATGGATTGATATACGTTCGCTTCCTGAATTAAATAAAAAACTTGAATTATTATTTGGAGTAAAGAGTGACTATTTTGAAAATATCAATGTGGTAGAATATGTACCAGGAGTATTACATAACAAACATTTTGTTGCTTATGATCTAAATAGTGATAAAGGAAAAAAATATACTAGTAAATTAGGACAGCGTCTCTATACAGTGACACTAGCATTATCAGATGAAATTGTAATAAATTTTCCTAAATGTAATACGAGAATACAAATGGATAAAGGAGACATAGTTGTTTATAATAACGTTCAACCTGAAAATAGTAATAGAAATCCTGATTTAGAGAGAACAATTATAAACAACCATTCTACTAATGGATATATAGCAAATATTTATATACGAGAAAAAACAAAAAACGGTGATTTTTTTTTCAAAATCAATAAAAAAATAACTGAAATAGAAAATTACACTGATACATTAAATACAGTTTTTGATATGTTTAACAATAATAAAATCGAACAAATCTGGTCTGGTTACAAAAGTTTTACTTATAATTTTAAAGGTAATTTTGATAAATTCAAATTAAATATACAACTTTATAATTCAATTCGAACAAATCGTTGTTGTCTAAATAGTGATAATTTAGATATAGATTATAACTTGGATACAAAACTACCGATTCAAATCGTAGAGAATGTAATCGATAAACAATTATTATCTCTCTTGAAAAATTATTATAAAGATACAATTGACTGCAATACATGGGAATTGGGAGATAGACAATCTAATAGATACAAATCTCATAATGAACCAATGTCACGATTCTTACATTATGAACTTTTACCATTGATTGAAAAAATAGTAGGTAAATCTTTAAAACCAACATACAGCTATTTGTCTGCATATGTAAAAGGAGCAGAGTTACCACCACATACTGATCGTAAAGATTGTGAATATACTGTTTCATTTGTGGTTGATAAACCAGAGGAAGCTAATTGGAATATCTACGTTCATAAACCACAGCAATCGATTAAATATAAAGGGAGATATAATGAAAAGCCTCCATTAATAGAATGTGAATCTGTTGATTGTGAAGCAGGTGGATTGATGTTATTTCAAGGAACAGATCATATTCATTTTAGAGAAAAATTAGAATATGATTACTATAACATATTACTTTTACATTATTGCTCGGTATAATATATTTATTATAATATAATTACATTATACAATTTACAATGGACTTTAAAATTTATAAAAAAGGTTTTAGTGATGAAAATGTGAAATACATATTGGATAATATTAATAATAACAGATATCATTCTGGATGTGTAGGTAACAGAATCAATTTGAAACAAAAGAGACGCAAAGATTTATTTATAAGCAATAAAAATTTATTAGAATATATTGATAATAATTTTTATGATAAAATATATAATGATATTCAAACTAATTTCAGTGATATAAAATATAGAGAAAGGTGGAAGATCGGATTTTATAATCATGAAGATGCTGGATTCTATAATCTTCATACGGATACAGCAGGTGATACCAAATATAGAGTTACATCTTGTGTTACTATGCTATCAAATGCAAATGATTATGAAGGAGGTGAATTACATTTTCCAGAGTTAAATGAGAAGTTTAAACTAGATAAAGGTGATATAATAGTATTTAAATCATCACTTTTACACGGCGTTCATCCTATTACAAAAGGACAAAGGCACGTATTAATTAGTTTTTTCTTTGATGATAGTGGTATGAAAATAAAAGAGAGTTTTACTAGAAATATAAATTATAATAATTACAAACCATATTTATCGAATTTATCGAATATTAAATTGGAATATCCTGTTAACACAAATACATCTGGTAGAGAGATTAATTCTTATAATAAAGGAGATATTGATTATTCAGATTTACATCATAAAGATAAATGGAGCGACAATGATGATTACTATTTTGAAGATAATAATTCTGACACATTAATAGTAACTTTTGCTGGAATGGGTTGGAAAAATAGTATTCCTACATTTATTTTTCACAATTATCTGAAATCATATGATACTGTAGATAAGTTATTTTTAAGAGATGTAAAAATGAGATATTACTTGACTGGTTTAAAAAATAACACAAGTAACTTGGAAGAATCTGTTGAATTTATAAAAAAACTTACAACACAAAAAGAGTATAAGAAGATAATAGCAATTGGATGTTCTGCTGGAGGTTATGCTGCTATTTTGTATGGTAATCTATTAAAATTTGATAAAGTTATAGCATTTGCACCTCAAGTGGTTTTGAATAACAAAAAAGAAGAAATAATAGGAGATATATATAATGCTCCAAATACATGTAAATGGTTAACGAATAAAAATAAAGATAACACATTTTATCAAAAATGTCTAGATCTGAAAAATTTTGCTCCGCTGAATACTAGTATTGATATACATTATGCTGAAAAAGGAAATAATGGAATTGATAAGAAACACGCAGAATATTTAGAAAATGAAAATTGTAAAATTATAGAGCATCCAGGTAAAGACCATATGATAGCTCTTACATTGCGAAATAATGGGAAATTAAAAGCAATTATAGACGGTGCTTTATAGTTTATATTTATGGTATGATGGTGTATAATAGTCATTATTGTTAATTAAGTAATCTAAGTCATGGCAATTACGAATATTACTAACAATATCTCTAGACAAAGATATTAATCTATTTTCGAATATTTCAGATATTATAATAGGAAAACAACTCATATTTCCAATATGATATTTACAATTAGCGAGATATTTAAGTATTTTATATTCATTTTCTGAACTATTTTCACCAATAACTTTATCTTTTATAGTTATTGTAGTGTCATTTTTTGTAAAGGTTTGATTGATTTTAATATTATTATAATCAAATATAATAGGGATATATTTTTGTTGGTTTGTCTTAATTTTATTTACATCATAATGATCTGATATAATGACAGCATCTATGTTTTTTTCATTACGTATTTTTAATTGTTTCAATGTTGAATCAATGATATAATCAAATGATACCATTGTCCTTGCTCTGGGATTATTTTCTAGTATCATATTTACATAATCGCCTCTTCTAAAATGTAATATTATTATATTATTATTTGAAAATTTTTTAAAATTCCAATTTACTAGTGAGTATGGAGAAGGTAACTTTTTGCTTAGAATATTTCTCTTATATAGTGTTGAATGATTATTGTAATTAGGATTATTGCTTAATCCTAATCCAGGACTTGAAGATAAATTTATAAGTAAATAATATTTACTATCAAAGAACTTAAAAAATGATTTATTATAAATCAATAACTCCATTAGATTTTGATAATTAATATTAATAATAAATTTGGAATCAATATTATCATTTTTGGGAGCAAAATTAAAACCAGGAAAATGATACATTCCAAAATATTTTGAATTATTATGAACTTTATTTTTATAACTATATATTTTATTGTTGACAAGTGTAAAATTATCATTTTGATAATCTAATAACTTTAATAAACATTTTTCATACCTTTGAAGAAAATCACCAAATCCATAACCTATTTCTGATAACATGTAATATATATTATTTTTCTTGGGTTTATCTAGAATATCACTAGCCCAATCACTTTTACAGATCCAATTAATATTTGAAATATCTTCGATATTATTTAGTTTATTAATAAAACTGTCTATATCAGCTTGTTTTAAAATTATATAATTAAATGGTAACTTACTATTTATTAGTTTATTAAAATTATTAGTTATATTCAATGCTTCTATAGAGTTATATTTTGAATTAAAATAATTTTTTAGTGTCGATGTTTTTGTTGGATCAAATATATCATAATAATTTGTAATATTCAAAATTTTTTTTACATATTCTCGGTCATAAAAATTTAACATAATAAATGTTTCATAATTAACACTTATATCATCTAAATTTGGTTCAATTAAAATACTATAAACAGGTGCAGTATTTTCAATATTCTTAGAAATTGATATTGAACTTATAGGAGTATTTACTAGTCTTGTAAATATATTTTCAGTAACAATACCCTTACAAACTGGAACCTCAAAATTAGAGACAAAATATTTGTTAAAATTTAAATTATTGAATTTATGTAATATAGTTTTATTTATATTGAATATATATAAATCACTAGTCATTTATATATATTATATATATATATATAATGAAAAAGGTAGTATCATTCTGTTTGTATGGAGATACTTTAAAGTATACACATGGAATAATAGAAGCAGTAGTTTCATATAAATTATTTTTTATTGATTGGGAGATATGGATATATGTGTCCGAAAAAACTGTTCCCTTAAAAATTATTGAGGTATTAAAAAACTTTAATTGTAAAATTATTATGATGAATGAAACTGGTTCTTTGTTAGAGAAAAAAGGTATTGGATTGAATGAAAATAATGAACCAATGTTTTGGAGATTTACCCCATTATATGATGATTCCGTTGATTACTGGTTATCACGAGATGCCGATTCTCGAGCCTCAATACGTGAAAAAGAATTTGTAGAAACATTTATAACTAGTAATAAAGCAATTCATAGTATTTTAGATCAACGATGTCATCATGGATTGATGGGTGGTACAGTAGGGTTTAACAATAGAGAATTACATAAATATAATACACAACATTTTTCAAAATTTATTGAAAATCAAGTAAAAGTGAATAATAGAACTAGGCGAGGCTCTGATCAATCATGGTTAAGAGAGGCATTTAAGCAACCTATATTAGATAAAAATATATATATTCATGTTTGTAAAGGATGGTTTAATGAAAATAAAACCATATCAAATGCCGTATTTTTATATGATATTAAAATATCTGATCTATATCATACAATTACGGATAATAGTTCTAATTTTATAGGTAGACAAATTAATGTAGATGATACTGAACCATGTAGAAAACTTAGAAATCAACTTTATTTACCTTTTATTATATAAATTTATAATAATTTCAATATATATAATGAAACTATTATTAAAAGACAATAGTTATGAAAATTCAATCAAATTTGCAAAGAAATTAAGTGGTGTATATGATAAATCCGTAATTTTTCATTGTTATTGGAACGGACAGTTAAATGAAAAGCATTTAATTTCAATAAAGTCTTGCTATTATTTTAATGTATTATATCGAAAACATAAAATAATTTTGTGGTTGAATAATAATTCCCCAAATAATATTAATGAAGAAATTAGTAAATATTGTGAAATTAAACAATTTTCATTAGAAAATGAAAAAATAAATACTAGTTTTATTAAAACACATTTTTACTATAACAAAACACTATCATATTATAGTGATGTAGTTAGGTATTTAATTTTATACAATTATGGAGGGTGTTGGTTTGATTTAGATTGTTTTATTTTAAGAAGTTTTGACCCTATTTTTAAAAATTATGAAAAAGAAATATGTGTTTATCAATGGGAAACCCGAAATTATCCAAATGGTGCTATATTTATATCATTAGAACCTAAAAGTGTTAAAATGAAAAATAATATTAATTTTATAATTAATCGTAATAAAGGATGGGGATTTCAAGAAGCACAATTACACAATAATTTAGCATTGGATATGTTAGTTTTACCATGCAGTTGGTTTGATCCAGAATGGATATCTTCTCCTACTGCTGAAAAAGAAAATTTCAAAGTTTTTTTTAAAGAACAAGAAAAATATATTGATATTCAAAATTTTCATAATGGTAGTTTTTGCTATCATTGGCATAACAAATGGAATTGTATAATAGAAAAAAATTCACCTATGTATTATTTAAATAAAGATTTAGATAGCAAGTTAATTTAATTTATATTTACCTATCACGGTTTCTCGACCAATATATATATATATATAATGAAACTATTATTAAAAAACAATAGTTATGATTTTTCAAGATATTGTAATAATTGTCGTTTACAGGCCTTCTGAAGATTTAGTGAATTATCTATTTGTGTATCATTATTATCTGGATATATAAACATGGGATATTTATAAGTATAACTAGTATACTCTGTATATTTATCCACACGTTGATAAATACCAGATGACCAACTATCTGCTGCTGTAGCAGCAGCAAATATATTATTGCTAGATATATATGTATTTAATAATTTAACCGCACATTTTCTATGAATTACCCATGCTAAAGTAGAAGAGGATTTTTGATCTCCCCATTTGAAATAAAGGTCTCTATGACCAAATTTTGTTTCGATATTTTGAATAATTGTCGCTAATTGTATAATACCCCAATCAGATGGAGCATTTTTTACTACATCTTCAACTGGTTCTTTCCAATATTTTTTTAATTCAAATGTTAAATCATCTTCACATATTAAAGCATATTCATCATTTGTATTTAATAAAAAATGTGTTAATGCCTGTAGATGAGACCTACAACAAGCACTTTCTTTAGATCTCTTCGTATCATCTACACTATGATACGCATTTACCCGATAATGATCAGTTATATTATTATCGGCAAATTCCTTCAATAAATTATTTCTTCTAGTTACTGCGTTATCTAAATTTATCCATAAATATTTCATATATATATAAATATTATACAAAATATCTAATTATTGTGAAACATATTTCCCTATCACACTTCCACGACCCACATCAATATCTATAGTTTCTATTGATTCAACAAATTTATCATCAACCATTTTATTCCAAATATTTGTGGGTTCTTTATTCCAATACTTTATCCATTTTTCATTATTTAAAACATTATTAACAATCAAAAGAGTCTTTGGGTTAGCTAGTTGTTTACAATTTTTTAAATCCGCAAATACTGTATCATAATCATATCCTCCGTCAATAAAAATAATATCAAATTTTACATTGTTATTTTTTATAAATGATGGTATTGTTTCTTTACTGTCACCTTTTATTAATATGTGGCGATTTGGATGTAATTGATCTATATATTTTTTACCAATATCTACACTCTGAAATGCTCCACTGTCAAAACTATGAACGGTAACAGTTTTATTTAGTTTCAAAAATAAATTAGCAGAATGACCTGCTAAAAATCCTATTTCTAAAATATTGTTTATCATTTTAATATCAATAAAATTTTTTTTTATAGACGATATAATCGATTCCTCATGTTTTTTTACTTGTGTTATATACCCTTGACGCAATTTGGCACCTCTAGATTCAATATATTTAGTTAACGGTAAATCTATTTCTATTTTTTCATATGATTGTTTTAATCGGTTAACATGATTAGCATGATCAACACGATTAATTTGTTTTCTTCTATTTAGTGACGATGATACTGTTTGAAGTTTTACTGGTGAAAAATTTATATTTTCATCTAAATACCATTTATTGAATTGTTTCATTCTATTTATCTTGTGTCCGGATACATCATAATTAAAATGAATAATATATGGATTGGATGGAATTTTCTCTCTCCAGTATTTTCCATTAGGAAATAAATCTAAAGGTAAATATTTGACATCCATTTGTTTCTCAAATCTTCTCAAGTATTGTTGATCGTTTTGAAAACCATCTATATTTTTACTAATTTCAGAAAAATCGGTAATAGTAATTGTTTTAGTATTACTTTTCATATAAAAAAATCCAGTGCAAAATTGTCTATCATTATACGTTTGATTGTCATTTTGTATAAGTAAATCACTATCTCCTATATGTTCCATTAAGTAACAATATGGATTTTTTTCAAATACTATATCACCATCAATAAAAATGACATCATTACCAGATCTTAATTCTTTATTTATAGAATAAAATTTATATGATGTAATATTTGCCCATCTTTTTTTCCCTTCGATATCCTTATTTTGAGAAGAACGATATTCTATCCAATGACTTAAAGAATTTTCTGAATCATCATCTAAATTAATTTTTTCTATTTCATTATATGGATAATTTGACTTATAATAATCGTAACACTCATCACCAATACAATAAATTTTTAATAATTCTTCTATACCTATTTTTTTCATCGAAATGAGTAAATTATCGGTCAATGTTTTATATCCGTTATTTGTTAAGGTAATAATTTTGATATTTTTACGTATAATATTATCAGGAAAAAATACACTAAAACCTATTTTAGCTCCATACATATTATTTAATAGCCATGTATATTCATTATTTTTAGATTTGATTATTTTATTTGTATATATATTGCTTCTTTTGAAATTTATATAATTAAGATATTGTATGTAATGTGATACTGTGCTACCTTCAAAACCTATAAATAAATCATTATTAGAACATATTTTCAATTGAATTAAAAAATCAAGCACTTCATGACGTTTATAAGTATTGTATATATTTTTTCTATCGATATTTGTGAGAATATCTTTACTATTAATAACATTATACTCCCGCTTAAGATTATCAAGTATTTCACTATCATCCCTATCGGCCATTACAATTACACTCTTATTGTTTTTGTATCTATCTAATAATTGTCTCAGATTATTATAATGTCCGATAGAATTAGTATCAATTTCCTCTTTAGAATATTTTATATCACCCAGTCTTAAATGAATACAAATAAAAGGATCTTTTATATTATAATGTATTGAATTAAATGATGTATTTAAATATGTTAATGATTCACATATGTTAGACATTAAATTATAATTTTTTTTATTTGTATAAAAATTATAGAAACATCTGCTAGCATTACTTTTATTTGTATATAAATATTTTATTTTGTTTAAAGTAGAAAAATCTATTATACAGGGATCACGATTATTGCAAAATTTTTGTATTTCTTTTATATTTGTTGATAAATGTTTATCTATCACTACGATTCTAGATAATTTGTTGGTGAAGGGGATTTCTTGACAGATATTTTTATTATTAATTACATCTATAATATCTTGAGGAATATTTTTATAATAAACATCTATTCCGTGTGGTAAAAATTCTTTATAACGATCACTGAAAAAATCTAAGAATTTTCCATAATCCCATGATGCTCGACCACAGTGACATAGTGGATATTTTATAAGTAATATTAACTTACGGTTTGTTATATTTGCTAAATAAATAGCGGTCTCAAATGAGAACAATTGATTACAAAATCCAACTCCACTAAACAGTTCATAAACCAAATATTTTATCATACTATATATGTATTATAATAATTTGTAGACAAATTATTATCCATAAAAAAACGTATTAAAACATCTCTATTCGACTGTAACCACTTTTGCCAGATTACGAGGTTGGTCTGGATTTATGTTTTTCAGTAATGCTATTTCATAACTTAGAAGTTGTAGAGGAATAATGGATAAGAGAGAAGCAAATGTGGTATTTTTAGGAATAATAATTACATCATCGCTAGTGGCTTGATCAGAAGTAGTCTTATCCGTAATTGTAAAAATTCTAGCACCTCGACTTTTGATTTCTTCATATGCGTTTTGGCTTTTAGCATAATGCTCGTCTTCTGGAGATATTAACACAACTGGATATCCTTCATGAAGCAGAGCAAAGGGTCCATGCTTCAGCGAACTTGTGGAGTATCCTTCGGCATGAATATATGAAATTTCCTTTATTTTCAGTGACCCTTCGTGTGCGATAGCCTCGCTCTTTCCTTTACCCAAAACAAAACACGAAGTGTAATTCACCATATATTTCGAAATCTCTTTTATCTGTTGATGACATTCAAGTATTTTTTTTATGTCGTTCGAAAGATTCCTGATGTCTTGAATGATATGTTTACGCTGAATATTTTTTCGGACACGGGGTTCTTGAATTTGCGAAAACCACATCGCCACCATTACTAAAAGCATTGCCTGAGATGTAAATGATTTGGTGGAACCGACCGCAACCTCGCGTCCAGCATGTAAATAGCAACCACACTCCACTTCTCGTGCTATGAGTGAATCCACTACATTCACAATACCTATAGTAAAAAGATTATGGTGATTCGCGATTTCAATACAGCGGTGGAGGTCTTTTGTCTCTCCTGACTGAGAGAGAAGAATGACTGCAGTTGAACCAAATGGTGATACATCTTCTATAGAAAAATCGGCACCATCGCACCAAGAAATACTATTGAAAATGCAAAGAGTTTTAAAGTAATGAATCGCAAATTTTGCCGCATTCAGTGATGTTCCACATCCCAGAAGCACAATGTGATCGATCGTCTTTAATGTTTCATAATTATCATTGAGTCCTCCTAGATGAACTTTATCGTTGTCCTGAATGCGACTTCCTTTCTTGATAACCCGTTTAATACTTTCTACCTGTTCGTTGATTTCTTTCAGCATCCAATGACTATAAGGTGCAGGGGTTAATTCATTCATATTTTTATTCACTTCTTTCTTAATGTATTCCTCTTCATACGTGTCAATATGAATAGAATTGTCTGATTGCCGTTCAATGGTGCAAATATCTTTATTTTTCAGAATAAAGTAATTCTGTATATGTCCCGAAAATCCACTTTGTTCGCTGGTAATAAGAGCACATGAATCATTGTGACCCACTAAAATAGGACTCCCTTGGCGCGTGCAGTAGATAGTATTAGGGGTGTCTAGACACATAATCGCAAGTCCCCAGGTTCCTTCGAGTATATCTATTGTTTTGCGAATCGCGATTTTTACATAGTCGACATCTTTGACGTGTTTTTTATTATCTTTTTCCACTTCCACTTTTAATTGTTCGTAGTGAAATGCCATTAAGTTGACAATGCATTCGGTATCTGTTTCGGAGACATTTACTATTCCATTGTTTTCTAATAACTGTTTAATCTCTTTATAGTTCTCAATAATACCATTATGGACTAAGACAAATGAACTATTATACGATGTATGAGGGTGCGAATTGACGTCATTTTTTGCACCATGTGTAGCCCATCGTGTATGTCCTATTCCTAAAGTGAGCTCAGAAATCTCTTGTGTGATATTTCTCTCTAAATAAGATAATGCCGAATTATCTTTGATAGATGCCTTTTTTAGTATTGAAAATGATTTATCAGAATTATAGAGAGAGATACCTGCTGAATCATATCCACGATTTTGGAGTTGTTTGAGTCCATCTAAGAGTAAATGAGAAATGTGAGGCGAAATACCCGCAATAATTCCACACATAATATATAAATATATATAGCACTATATAAATTTATATATCTTATAAACCTATAAATAACTAGTGTAATCGGTATTCCATTTCTATATTTTTGTGTGTGTATCCACATTTTTCATAAAATGATCTTACTTCTTCTGAACAATTGAGAATGACTTTATAACATTTTTTATCAAATGCACGCTGTGTTAATTCTTTAATGAGTTGTTTACCATATCCTTTCCCTTTATAATCTTTACCTATAATAACATCTTCTATGTGAGCTACTTTACTACCATTGTGTATAAATTTGTATTCATATATAATAGTTCCTGTGCCAATAATCTTTTTAGAAACATCATCTACAGCTACCCATACTTCACTGTTTCCCATAATCATATGTATAATAATATTAAACTCATCTCTTGTGAGTTTTGATTCTCTAAACTCATTAATGAGTTTCATATAATCATCATAGTCCTGAAATGATAACAATCGTAGATACATATACTATAATACTATAATACTCTATAAATTATATAAATATGAATAGCATAATTAATATATAATTATAGTGGATAATGTATTCGCGCTTGTTCTCTTATGTAAAATCAATTGTTCCACGCATCTCGCAAACAGAATTAATTGCACTCCGTAGTGGAACCACCTCCGTTGATAAGATGCTTTTTGAAGGAAAAGTTTCCATTCCAAAGACATTATCGTCAACTTTATCGAAGGATGAAAAACGCTTTTTGGATACAAATGTCATTAATGTCATTAAGGAATTCAGAGATATTGATCATGTTTATCCTAGCAAGCATATAAATAATATAATAGAGACGATGGCAACCAATCGTTTTTTCAGTTTTATTATTGACAAAAAATATGGTGGTAGTGAATTTTCGGTATCAGGATTGGCAAAGGTTGTGACGAAACTTACATCGGCTAATCCTGCGCTCGGTATTATTTCTATGGTTCCTAATTCATTAGGTCCAGCTGAATTGCTAGAAAATTACGGAACACAAGTTCAACGTGATAAATATCTACCACCTTTAGCACGTGGTGCGATGATTCCTTGCTTTGGATTAACAGGACCGAATAATGGTTCTGATGCTGCTGGAGCCATGGATATAGGCACAGTGGTGCTTATTGGAAATAAAAAATATATTAAGGTTTCAGTGAATAAGCGCTATATCACATTGTCACCTATCGCCAACTTAGTAGGATTGGCGTTTAAAGTGAATGACCCTAATAAACTTTTAACACATGGAAAGGAAGGTGTCACCGTAGCACTACTCGAAAAAGGACATCAAGGTTTGCGACTAGAAACACATCATAATCCACTCAATGTCGGTTTTCCTAATGGCACTGTCAAAGGAGATTTGCTGATTTCGGTCGATGATGTTATTGGAGGCGAAGCAAATGTAGGCGAGGGATGGAAAATGTTGATGGAATGTTTGGCTGCTGGAAGAGCGGTATGTTTACCTGCCACTGCAAACGCCTCGAGCAAGGTTGCTACATTTGGAGTTTGGAACTATGCCCGTCATCGCAGACAGTTCAATATTCCACTCATCAAAATGGAAGGCGTCCAAGATAAACTCGTGGATATGGCGTTCCATACATGGTTAATTCAGTCAAGTGTCACATTGACAAACGCGCTTTTAGATTCAGGAGAGCGTCCTGCTGTGCTATCGGCAATTATGAAAGAGCAGACTACCGAACGAGGACGCATTGTATTGAATGATGCTATGGATATTCACGCAGGAAGTGCTATCTGTCTTGGCGAAAATAACTTCCTTGAGAAATTTTATCGCAGCGCTCCAGTTGGTATCACTGTGGAAGGAAGCAACACCTTAACTAAAAATTTGATTATATTCGGACAAGGTCTCAATAAGAGTCATCCTCATATATTTGATGTCTATAAAAGTATTCTAGATGATGACGCTGGTGCGTTTAAAACACATTTCAACAAGTTATTTTCGCATTCACTCAAACAAATAGTGATGGTGCCAGCAAGCATGAGAGGAGGGTATTCTGATATTATTGCTAGACAAACGAAATACTTTGCAAATCTTGCGAATTTTGTGGCATTGATGGGAGGTGCGATTAAACAGAACCAGTTCTTATCGGGTGATATGGCACAGTTGATGTCGAATCTTTACTTGGCACACTCGGTTATTTGGTGTGAAGAACAAGAGCCTACTTCAAAAGTGTTTAGCGATTACTGTCTCATACGATTAGCTAATGAAAATCAAGAGATAATTAATAGAATTGTGTCTAATTACCCAGGACCTCTGAAAATGTTTTTGCGTCCTATGACACAAAATCTAGTGTCATCAAGTTATCAAGATAAACGAGCTATGATAAAAGAAATAAATACAAATCCTGCTATTCTTGCCAAAATAAAAGAAGGTATTTATTGTGATGATGGGATTTTGGCAGAATTAGACGCACTTAATCACATGGACGTTAAAAGTGACGAGTATCAGAAACTCTATCAAAAAGTCATCCAAGTTGGCGAGTTTAACAACACAAATTAAATGTATAAGAAAAAATTTCTTTAATAGAAAAAAATATAATCATCTATCTGTATGATTTTATTTTTTGATTATTTACCGAAAAATGTTTCCACATTTAGAGGGTTATAACCAGGAACACCATTATATGTATCATCCATTGCTTTTGAATTTGCAAACATAGCAGTTACATCTGTATCTCCAGATACTTTCCATTTTTGAATGTTTCCAGTATCAGGTGGAATTACTGGAACAGGATCTTCAAAACAGTTGAATTTAGTTGCACCATTAAACATATTTTGCATAGTCTCAACGGCTTCGACGTTCCACATAGAAATGTCCTGGTTGAAAGATGTTGCATTCTGAAACATACCTAGGTTAGTTCCAAACACAATGTCAGTCATGAATTTCACTTTGGAAATATTCCAGGAGTTCAGGGGCTGGTTGAATTTAGTTGCACTAGAAAACATAGCCCCCATAGTTGTCACATTGGCTGTGTTCCAGGAGTTTAGGGGCTGGTTGAACTTAGTTGCATCACTAAACATAAAATCCATATTTGTCACATTGGCTGTGTTCCAGGAGTCCAGGGGCTGGTTGAAGGAATCTGCACTATAAAACATTAAATCCATAAATGTGACATTGGTTGTATTCCAGGAGTTTAGGGGCTGGTTGAATGAATCTGCATTATAAAACATAAAATTCATAAATGTCACATTGGCTGTATTCCAGGAGTTTAGGGGCTGGTTGAATGAATCTGCATTATA